>Ga0209166_10000019_pt1 | contig 247170 bp, 200 predicted proteins | sample Coa_R1_3_FD_187151 | JGI IMG/M metagenome (GOLD analysis project Ga0209166, IMG submission 187151) | Surface soil microbial communities from Centralia Pennsylvania, which are recovering from an underground coalmine fire - Coalmine... | ecosystem: Environmental > Terrestrial > Soil >...
GCCCGTAACTCATTCTCCTTCAGTGAGCAGGTCGACAGAATAGCTGCGCTTGGTCTCGTCCCCACGCCAAACCACGAAAAATCTCGTCACTTCTCGCACTCAACTCAATCCTGGTGAGAAATCCGGGCTAACTATTCGCTTTTGTCCTGTACGCTTTTCGCGCGCTCGATTAGAAAAACAGCCGCAGTCCAAGCTGCAACTCCCGCATGGTCCCCGCGCTGGTAATCACACCGAAGGTGTTGGTTCCGAGCGTGCTCCCCGGATTGTTTAGGTTCACGATGTTGAAGACATTGAGCGCTTCCGCTCGCGCCTGCAGCTTCAAGCGCTCGCGAATTGGGAAATCACGAAACACCGCCAAGTCCCATTGATAAAAGCTGGGGCCGTAGAGCGAGTTGCGTCCGACGTTTCCGTCCTGCCCATTCGGGCCGATACCCACCGTTCCCGCTGGACAAGCCGGTTTTGTGCCCGCATTGTTATCGCAAAAGGCCAGCGTGTTGAACCACTGTGCCGGTCCCTGATTTGCCACGCCGGCGCTGACGCCCGGAACGCGCATCGGGCGGTCGTTTCCGGAAATGCCATCCACATTGAGGTCGCTTCCACTGCTCAGCGTGAACGGCAATCCGCTATGCGCGCTGACGATGGGCGAAAGGGTCCAGCCATTCAGCAGTCCGCCGACGAACAGTCTTTCGCCATGGTAGTAATTTAGCTGCCAGACCAGCGCGACCACGGCGGAGTGACGCATATCGAAGTCCGAAGGGCCGCGTTCCTCAGCGAGGTCCAGATAGTCCTGAGGAATCTGGCCGGTAGCAGTGGGATTCGGCGTGTTGTTGTCCAGCTCGACGCTGTCGAAGCTCTTGCTGAACGTGTAGTAGCCTTGTAGCGAAAAGTTCGATCCCATTTTCTCAGAGAAGGTCACCTGCAGCGCGTTGTAACTAGCGGCCTGGCTGGATTGGTCTTGAAACACTTGGCCGAAGGCGCTGTTGGTTACGCCTAACGTTGGGTTGTCGATGGGCCGCCGGGTGTTCACGTTGCTCGATGTCGGCTTTACGCCGGGCACGTTATAGATTGGGTAGTTCAAATCCACCGCAAACGGCAAAGCATGGCTTAGCGAGCCCACGTAGCCAACGCCCAACGTAAAGCCGTGTGCAAACTGATGCTGCACGGAGAGATTTGTCTCGTACGTGTACGGCCACTGGAAGTTCGGCGAGACGCCCAGGATGTTGCCGCCGGCTACCCATGCACCGCAGGTCGGATTGGGGTACGGGAATGGCACGGCCGCAGCTCCGCCGCAGGTAAATCCGTTGTACGGATTGGTCAGCGAAGCATATGTGCCCGGAGCCTTCCCGCTCGAAAAAATGTTTGGCCAGGTGCTCAAACGAATGCTGAAAGGCTCGAAGTTCGAGGTTTGGTTCCAGTCGTTTCCGCCGACGAGGCCGTAAAAGACGCCAAATCCCGCACGAACCGCGGTCTTCCCGCTGCCCGTCGGGTCCCAGGCAATACCGACGCGGGGCTCCACGTGATGCCAGCGAACCGGGATGATTCCGCGCGCGACGCCAGGATCGCCGATGAAGAGTTGACCGGTGGGCGCAGCAGGCTGCACCGTGGATTGCACACCAGGTATGAATGTGGACGCCAGTTTATTCGCATCCGTCGGCGGAGTCTGGACCTCCCAGCGGACGCCCAGGTTGAAGGTCAAGCGCGCATTGAAGCGGAAGTCATCCTGTGCAAACAGCGCGAAATAGTTGCTGTTGGTGTAGGGCGTGACGGGAGCGTCCTGTTCTTGGGAGCTTTGTAGGCCCAACTCGAAATCGGCAAGATTATTGCCTGTGAACTTGCTGCCTCCCGCGAACGTGAACACCCCCCAGTTGTCCAGTAGCACCTGCTGCTCGTCGTTGTCATTTCCAACTTCGCCGCCGAATTGAAAAGCGTGCCGGCCTTTGGTCCAAGTGAATACATCTCGGAAATTCGTGATGTTTGATCCGGTTTTGGGGCCAGCGATGGCATTCCCGAGAGAAAAGTAGCCAGTCACGGAAACATTGGGCTTGGCTGGCGTGCCCTGGATCATATAGTGGGGTTCGGAGCAGGGACCGCTTTGGAAGTAGGGCGAACTGCTCGTGCAGGCGCTGTTCGCGATATCTGTGAGCGAGATGGCCGGCAAATCGATGCGGCCGCCGAAGTCACGCGTATAGCTAAGCCATCCTTGGTTGATTTTGTTCCCAGAGATCGTCCACGTGTGACTCAAGTTGATGTTTTGCTGCCGCCAAGCAAACGTCTCCGTGCCCCAATTCGGGAGGTTGCCTTGGGGCACCGTTGTGAACCCCTGGTTGATGAAAAAGCTTCCTTCAATCGCTTGGTTGGGCGCTAGTTGCACGCTAACTTTCCCCAGCCCCTCGTCGTAGTTGTTGGGCGTCGGTGCCAGGAGCCCTCGCCACATATCCATGCGACCGGTGACGGGGTCGAACTGGTTGGCCAGGGGCAGAAAGTTCGCCATGATGTACTGGGCGGCGGGATCGAGCATATTCGCCGGGATCTGGTTGCCCGTAAATGTTGCTCCACCTTTGATGGGATCTTTGATCGTAAAGGGTTTGCTGCTGTTCCCGGTCCCCGCAAGGTCTGAGGAAAAATCGCCTCCTCTTTCCCCGGCTCCCGGTGCGGAGCCCACGCACTGCGAGGCGGAAACGGAAGCCCCGCAGTTGCTAAATGGGACCACGATATTGTTTCTGAAGTTTGGAATGATCTGCCGCAAACCGTCGTAGGAAGCAAAATAGAAGATTTTGTTCTTCTTGATCGGGCCGCCCACCGTGCCTCCGAATTGATTGCGGTGGAACGCCGGCGTGGCTCCGCTTTCCTCCCAAGGATTCGCGTTCAGCATGGTATTGCGCACGAACTCGAAAGCGGATCCGTGAATCTCGTTTGTTCCGGATTTCGTAATCACGTTTACCACCGTGCCCTTGGTTCGGCCGTAGACCGCGCTGAAACTGTTGGTCTGCACGCGAAATTCCTGTACCGCGTCCGGACTGGGAATCGCGTTGCCTGTGTTCCTCACTCCGGTCATGTTGAGACCGCCGTCGAGGTAGTACGACGTCGAACCCAACCCGCCGTCTGCTCCGCCATTCATAAACGTCAATTGTTGCTGGATCCCCAGCGTCGTTTGGTCCATCTCCTGATGCTGAAAGCCCGGCGTGAGCTCCAGCAATTGATAGACATCCCGGTTCACCAGAGGCAAGTTGACGATCTCGGCGTGCTCCACGGTCGTACCCACCTCGGCTGTGGAAGTATTCACTTCCGGCGGTGCCGCGCTCACCTTCATCGATTCCGTTACGTCACCGACTTCCAGCGTCACGTCCACCATCGCTGTTTCGTTTAGCGTCAAAACGATGCCCGTCTGCATGAATTTCTTGAACCCACTCACGGTCACCTCAAGCGTATAGGGTCCGACGGGCAGAAAATCAAAGCGGTATCGACCTAGCGAGTTACTCTCGGCTGTCCGGCTCAGGCCCGTCTCTGTATTCGTAACCGTGGTTTTGGCATTGGTAACGACAGAACCGCTGCGGTCGGTTACCGTCCCCACAACGGTTGCCGTCGTGATTTGCCCCCATGCTGTACGGGGTATTGCCGAGACCAGCGCCGCCACGGTGAGGAAAAAAACCACTGCGCGACCACGGCGGAAAAACTTCACAAGCCACCGAATGGAATTCATCGCCCCTCCCCTCCTGCCCAAACTAAGATGCCCCGTATGGCGTACCGCAATGTGAGATAACATCTCAATTTCTTTCGGGCCAAAAAAATCCCGGCTTTCGCCGGGGAGGTTCTGCCGCACTTTTCTTATTTGCTCGCCGGACCTGCCAGTTCGAGTGCTGCGGGCCCATACCCCAGTTCGCCCGACAGTTCACCCGTGGCCCGCATCACCGCTCTGCCGATCTCCGGCGCTCGCTCCTTGGTCAAGCGAAACGCCGGCCCTGATACGCTCAAAGCCGCCAGAACTTTGCCGGATTCGCCGCGCACCACCGAACTGACGCAACGTAATCCTGCCTCTTTTTCTTCGTTGTCGATCGCGTAGCCTCGCGCCCGGATCGCCCGCAACTCCGCTTTCAATGCCGTGGCCGTCGTTATTGTGTTTGCAGTCACAGCCTGCAGTCCCCATCGGCGCACGATTTCGTTCACTTCACTCTCCGGCAGTTCCGAAAGCATGGCCTTCCCGACCGCCGTGCAATACGCTGGAGCACGGCTGCCGACGGTGCAAGCCGTTCGCACGCTCTGCTGCGATTCCATCTTTTCCAGGTAAAAAACTTGCCCATCATCCAGGATGCACAGAAAGACCGTCTCGCCAAACTCGCGTTGCAAGCGGTCCAGATAGGGTTTTGCGTGGCGCCGCAGGTCAACCGCGCCGAACGCCTTCGATCCAAACTCGAACAGCTTGAGTCCCAGCCGGTAACGTCCGCTGTCCGGGTTCTTCTCCACCAGCCGATGCTGTTCCAGCACCATCATCAGCCGGTGCAACGTGCTCTTGTGCAACTTCAGCGCGGTGCACAGCTCGGCCAAACTGCAGTCCGTTGGGCGCGCGGCCAGAACCTCGAGAGCGGCCAGGGCGCGGTCGAGGACTTGCACCTTGTAGGGCGAGACGCGTGTCTTAGATTGCGGCACGCGTGTCATATTATGAAACAAACCATCCTTGTCAAGCGAAAAATTCAATGCTCCCCCGGCGCCCTCCGCCCCGCTCCCACCGCTAGCATCAGCACGCCAGACAAGCAAAGACTCGCCACGAGGTACAGGAGGCCGGCAGCAAACGTGTGCGTCCGGTTGACCAGATAGCCCATGATCAAGGGACCGAAAAAGCCCCCCAGGTTTCCTATCGAATTGATCAATCCAATGGATGCCGCCGCTGCGGATTGACTCAGGAACGCGGACGGCACCGCCCAAAAACAGGGATGAAATGCGAAATAGGCCCCACCCACGAGCGTGAAGAGCACAATCGCCAGCGAAACATTCGAGCCGAAGAGTACTGCCAAAAATAACATCACGCCGCACACAAAAATCGGTGCCGCAGCGTGCCACCGGCGCTCGCACGTCCGATCGGAGTGCCAACTATTCAGCTGTTGCATCAAAAATCCCGCCACATACGGTAGGGCCGCGAACAGCGTCACGCGAAGATCGCTTTCCCCGGAAAGACGCTTCAAAATGCTGGGCAGCCAGAATGAAATTCCATAGCCGCCCGTGGTCGCGCAGAAATACGCCAGCGTCAGCAAAACCACGTCGCGCTGCCGGAACGCTTCCCAAACTGTGTACGACCGGATTTTCTCCTTCGCTTGCCTCTCCCGCTCCAGCTCCCCTGCGACCCACTCGCGCTGTTCTGGCTTCAGCCAGCTCGCCGCCATTGGCCAATCCGTCAGATAAAAGAGGGTGATCACTCCGCACACCACGGCTGGAATTCCTTCCAGGATGAAGAGCCATCGCCATCCTCGCAGTCCCAGCCACGAAATTCCCAGCAGTAAACCCGCGAGCGGAGACCCGATCACGTACGACAGCGGACTGGCCGCGTAGAACACCGCGATCGCCTTGGCGCGGTCCTGATAGCGGAACCAATGCGATACATAGACAATCACCGCGGGGAAAAAGCCGGCTTCCGCTGCTCCTACAAGAAACCGCGCCAGATAAAACTGCCGCGCCGTGTGGATAAACGCCAGCAGCGCGGTCATGATTCCCCACGAGATCATGATCCGCGCAATCCATCGCCGCGCGCTCCAATTTTCGGCAATCAACGCGCCCGGAATTTCCAGCACCGTGTACCCGATGAAAAACATCCCGGCGCCCAAGCCCACGATCCGGTCGTTAAAACCCAAGTCGCCCGGCATCTGCAACGCCGCCGCGCCCACGTTCATGCGGTCCACAAACGCGATGATGTACAGCAGAAACAAAAAGGGAAGCAGGCGCCAGGCAATTTGCTTGCGAGTGCGCTGTGCGGCGTCCGATTCTGTCTGCGCAACAGTCATGAACACTCGATTCGCAAGTCCTCGAACGCTGGACCTCAGGATTTCCACGACGGATCTTCTATCACGATGCCGCGTAGTATACACAACGTGCCGCATCACCCTTTGCCGGCCGGGACCGCTTCTCTTTGGCGGAGTGCAAACTTGCTTCCCTAAATTCTCTGATGACGTTAGTGTTACCTTCGTCTCTTGGAGTCACGATGCGCGACTATTCCCTTGCCGCCATCCCCGGCGATGGCATCGGCCCCGAAGTGATAGCTTCCGGCCTTGAAGTCTTGCAGGCGCTCGCACAAAAGTTTCGGACGTTCCATCTGACTGTGCAGACCTTCCCCTGGGGCTCGGACTTCTACAAAAAACGGGGCTCGATGATGCCCCAGAACGGCCTCGAGCTCCTCCGGCCCTTCGACGCCATCTACTTCGGCGCCGTTGGCGCCCCCGATGTTCCAGACCACATCACGCTTTGGGGGCTGCGCCTCGCGATTTGCCAGGGCTTCGACCAATATGTCAACCTTCGGCCTACGCACATCCTGCAAGGTCTGTCCTCCCCGTTGCGTGACTGCAAACGCGCCGATCTGGACTGGGTCATCGTCCGCGAAAACACCGAAGGCGAATACGCCGGCCATGGCGGCCGCGCGCATCGCGGTTTCCCGGAAGAAATCGCCACTGAAACTTCCATCTTCACGCGCAGCGGCGTCACCCGCATCATGCGATTTGCGTTCCAGTTCGCGCTTCAGCGCCCGCGCAAGCTGCTCACCGTCGTCACCAAGTCCAATGCCCAGCGCCACGGCATGGTTCTCTGGGACGAAATCGCCGCCGAAGTCGCGCAAGAATACCCGGAAGTCACCTGGGACAAAATGCTCGTGGATGCTGCGACCGTGCGTATGGTCCGCAATCCTTCCAGCCTCGATGCCATCGTCGCCACCAATCTGCACGCGGACATTCTGACGGATCTCGCCGCCGCTCTCGCCGGCAGCCTGGGAATTGCCCCCACCGCCAATCTCGACCCCCAACGTCGCTTTCCTTCCATGTTCGAGCCGATCCACGGCGCAGCCTTTGACATCACTGGCAAAGGCATTGCCAATCCCATCGGCGCCATCTGGACTGCCGCATTAATGCTCGAGCATTTGGGTGAGAAAGACGCCGCCCTTTGTCTGATGAGTGCCGTCGAGACCGTCACCGCTTCTGGTCTTCTCACTCCCGATCTTGGTGGCAAAGCCACGACTCGCGAGGTCACTTCCGCAGTCTGTGACGCCATTCACAGCTCGAAGATCTGAGCTGCAGCTGTCATCACAGTGTGATTGAGCTTCCGTTTTGCGAATCGCCGGCACTGCGAAGCCACCAATGAAAACGAAAGGGACATCCCGATGCAAAATGAACAACCTAGATCATCTTCTCTGCCGCGGCGCAGTTCCGACAGTGGCTATCCGGCTTCTAGTTGCCATGATCTTTGCCGCTGGCCCTTCTCTGGCTCAGCAAAAGGAATTCACGAAATGGCCCGCGGGAAGCTCGCCAAAGGAAACTGGCAAGCGCGTGGCTGAGCACTTCGCTGCCGGTCCGCACACCAATTTCAATAGAAGCACGCCTCCTCAACGCACTACCTATCCCGAAACGGTTGCCTGGTGCGGCACTTTGACATTCGCGGAGCTCAGCGGCGATCGCGATCTCATCGCTCGCCTCATCTCGCGCTTCGATCTTTTACTCGCGGCGGAATCTTCGCTCGTGCCTTTGCCCACTCACGTGGATTACACCGTCTTCGCTTCCGTGCCGCTCGAAATTGCCATTGAAACCAAGCAAGGAAAGTATCTAAACCTCGGCCTCGAAATGGCCAACAAGCAATGGGAGGACCCCACGCCCGACGGCCTGACTACGCAGAGCCGGTTCTGGATCGCCGGCATGTACATAATCACTCTCGTACAAGTGTAGGCTTATCGCGCCAGCGGCGATTCCAAATACATTGACCGCGCCGCGCGCGAAATTTCTGCCCATCTGAACAAACTGCAACCACCCAACGGCCTCTTCTTTCACGTTCCGGACGTTCCCTTTTTTTGGGGCCGCCGTGACGGATGGGTCGCTGCCGGAATGGCAGAACTCCTCCGCTCGCTTCCTGCCGGCCATCCCCGGCGCGCGCGCATCATCGTGGGGCACAAAAAAATCATGTCGTCGCTGCTCAAGTATCAGGGTAAAGACGGCATGTGGCGCCAGCTAATCGATCATCCCGAAGCGTGGCGGGAGTCTTCCTGCACTGCGATATTTACCTTCGCCATGATCACCGGAGTCAAAAACGGCTGGCTTGACGAAAAACGCACGGCCGCGCCGCGCGCAAAGGTTGGCTCGGTCTCTTCAAGTATTTGGACGTCTGCTCCAACCTGACAAATGTTTGTGAGGGCACGAACAAGAAAAATGACCTCGCCTACTACCTGAACCGCGCTCGCAACACCGGCGATCTGCACGGCCAGGCACCTTTGCTGTGGTGCGCTTCCGCTCTCCTTCGTTGAGCGGGTCGCCTCGCTCGCGCGTCGTCCCGTGCCGGTCTGGCGCTCTTGTAGCGTTGCGACGCACCATCTTATGTTCGGCGCGTGACCCATTTCCCAACACGTTTCAATGCGGCGAGATTTCCTGCACCCTTCGCTCCCAAACCGCGGCTTGCTACCGCTCCGGGCTGGGAATTTAGTCTGGCTAAACCACGCCTTTAAATCTTCCAGATTGACATCGCTCCCGCTACTCCACCTAATGTGCGCTCATTGGGCGCTATCGGAGTAATGGATAGCCATCATCCAGCACATCGATGCTTAGGGGTGAGTGTCGAATTTCGTTCAAATCTATGGTGCGAATGGCGGAGCCGTGCCGTCGAGTGCCCTGGCCGCGCGCCGCTTCTCGGCATTGGCCGCGGCAAGACACCCTGTCAACGGGCGCAGCCAACGAAAGGGAAAAACAAAAATGAAGAAGATTTTGCTCTGGTTTCTCGTTGTCCTTTTCTTCGTTCCTCTTTCTTCGCATGCACAGGGTTTGGGAACCATTCTCGGCCGCGTTACCGATCCTGCCGGCGCCGCCGTTCCCGGCGCTACCGTCACCGTGACCCAAGAAGGCACCGGTTTCTCCCGCAGCGCTACTACCGACTCCGAAGGCTTATACAATATCCCGTCGCTCCAGCCCGCCAACTACGGCTTTCTCGTCCAGGCAAAAGGCTTCAGCACCTACAAAGAACCCGCTATCACTCTGCTGGCTGACCAGTCCCTCACCGTCAACATCGGCCTGAAACTCGGCACCAACACCGAGACAGTCGTGGTTAGCGGCAATGCTCTTCAGGTGGACACTTCCACGGACACTTTGCGCCAGGTCATCGAGCAACAACGCATCACTGAACTGCCCCTGAACGGCCGCAACGCTGCCCAGCTTACCCTTCTCGTCGCCGGTGCGGTTAATGCGCCAAACGGCGGTGCCGACCAGGGCGCCACCAAGACCTTTCCCGGTGCCGTTACCTACTCCGCTAACGGCGCGCGTCAGGACACCATCAGCTACCAGCTCGATGGCGGCAACTATGTGGACGAATACACCAACGTCAATCAACCCTTCCCCTTTCCCGATGCCCTCCAGGAATTTAGCGTGCAGACTAGCAACTACAGCGCCGAGTACGGCGAAAACGCAGGCGGCGTAGTCAACGTCATCACCAAATCCGGCACCAACGAGTTTCACGGCGACGTCTTCGAGTTCGTGCGCAATCCCGACTTCAACGCGCAGAATTTCTTTGCCACTCCGACCACCCACGACCAGATCAAGCGCAACCAGTTTGGCGCCACCATCGGCGGGCCCATCATCCACGACCAAACTTTTTTCTTCGCCGGCTATCAACGCACCACCTTCCGCAATCTCGTTCTAGGCAGCTCGCACGTCGTCGGCCAGACCGACATCGCCAATTTCCTGGCCAAAGGCGGTCCCGGCGGCACGCCCGGCAAACTCGATCCCAGCGTGGCCACGATGCTCGGCATCGATCCAACCGCTGGAGCCTATCTGGGTTCCGCGGCGAAGTTCAGCCTCGATGGTCCGATTCCTGCTGGATCCAACCCTACCGAGGCTTTCTCAAAACCAGACGTCGAAAACTTCGATTCGGGCATGGGCCGCCTCGACCACTCTTTCACCAAAAACGACAAAATCACCCTCCGCTACGAGTTTGACCGCTTTACCAAAGCCCCGGTCTTCAATCCTCTCGCGCTCATCACCTACACCGACGCCACTTTCAACATCACCGCGCAGAACGCCCTCATCCATGAAACGCACGTCTTTTCGCCTGCCCTCATCAACGATTTCCGCATGAGCTACTCGCGCGAAGTTTCCCATCGCGGCCCGAGCAATGCCGTGAGCTTGACCGCTTTCGAGACTTCTCCTCTGCCTTTCCAGCCCACTCCCGCCGCCATTCAGGGCATTGGCGTCCAGAACGGCTTCAATATCGGCGACAATCCCACCGGCTTTTTCTTCCGCAACAATTTTGCCTACGCCGACGACGTAAGCTGGGAACGCGGCAAACATGACCTGCGCATGGGCGCCGCCATGGAGTGGAGCCAGGTCGACCTCAACAACCAGTTCAATCAACCCGGCATCATCAATTCCTGCACTCAAGATACGTATCTCGGCCAGCCCGCCGGACTCCCCACTTACCAGAATTTTCTCGCGGGCGTTCTCTGCGACGGCGGACCGGCCGGCAACGGTTACGCCCTTCAGCAAGGCGCCGGCGAATTCAAGGCCAATCGCGGCAAATTCCCGGACCTTTATTTTCAGGACAATTTCCGCGTGAACACGCGCCTAACCCTCAACCTCGGTCTGCGCTACGAGCCCGCCATTCCCTGGAGCGATAACGGCGATCGCTGGGCGCAAGTCAACCTCACCGCCATGGCCGCCGGCACGGTTTCTCGCGTCTACCCCGACGCCCCTCCAGGCGTTCTCTTTTCCGCACAGAATGGAATTCCCAGCGATCCCGGCATGCCCAAAAATGCCTTGAATGCCAATTGGAAGGGCTTGGCCCCCCGCGTTGGTTTTGCCTACGATCTGTTCGGCGACGGCAAAACCAGCCTGCGCGGCGGCGCCGGCATTTTTTACGATTCGCGCGTTATGGGCATGCTCAGCAACCGCTTCGTGGACGAGTGGCCCTTCAGCCCGCAGTTCATTCTGTCCACCGCCGGCAACAGCGCTCCCACTGCCAGTTCCACCGCCGGCTCCTTCAGCGATCCTCTCTGCGTTCAAGCCGCCACGCAAGCGGCTCTCAACTGCAACGGCGCGCAAGCCGCTTCCTATCCCAAGTTCCCCAGTCCCTTTCCTGCCCCCACGACCTTTGCCTACAATCCACCGTTCAACCAGATCGCCGTCAGCTACGACCCCAGCGGCACCTATCACGTTCCCACGACGTATGAGTGGAACCTCACCATCGAGCGCCAATTACCGCAAGGAGTGCTCGTCCGCGCCGCGTATGTCGGCTCTCGCTCGCTGCACATTCTCGAAACGCAGGATTACAACGCGGGCGTACCGTGCACCGACCCGACGTCTACCGTCGCTTGCAACGGCAAAGCCAACAAGGGGCAGGCCAACCTGCTAGTGAACAAGGGCAGCGCCGGAAAATTTCTCACCAACACCTTTTCCACGGTACAGGCCGATATCACGGACATCAACGCCAATTACCACTCCCTGCAGCTCTCTGCGGAAAAGCGCATGTCGCACGGTTTCACCGTCCTCGCCAACTACACCTATTCCAAGAGCCTCGATGATCTTCCTTTTGGCGAAGGCGTGGCCGGCTTTGACAACGGCTACTCCGCCCTGCCCCTCAACGATCCGCTGCGCCACAGCTTCGATTACGGACCTTCCAGCTTCGACCATACCCACGTCTTCAGCGGTTCCTACGTCTGGCAGACACCCAGTTTTCGGGATCGCGGTTCCCTGTTTCACCACCTGCTGGGCGACTATGAATTCGGCGGCATCATTTCCGCTGCCAGCGGCCGCCCGATTACCGTTCTGGAGGGCACCGAGATCTCCGGCACTGGCATCGGCAATGATCGCGGAACGCTCATTGCCGGCACTGCTCCCTACAGCTCCGCCACCTGCGGAACCACGACGAATTGCCTCAGTTGGCTCAATCCCGCGGCCTTTCAGCCGCTCAAGGTGGGCGGCGCCAACAACCCGGCCATCTTTGGCACCTTCGGCAACATCGGAAAGAACTTTCTGCGCCTGCCGCACACCGCCGATTGGGACATCTCACTTGCCAAAAACTTTCTCGTCGCGGAACGCTGGCGCATTCAGCTGCGCGCAGAATATTTCAACCTTCTCAACCATCCCAACTTCGCTCCCGAAAGCGTGAGCACCGGCGCGGTGAACGGCACGGATAACATCGGCAGCTTCGACAAGCTGACCAGCAACTCCTTTGGCACGTTCCGCGCCGGAGAAGCTGCTGATCCGCGCATCGCCCAGTTTGCGATCAAGGTCTTCTTCTAGCCACACACCCCAAAAGAGGAAGCGTCGGAGCGCCCTTCGTCGGGCGCTCCGATCTCGTTCGTGGGGGGAGGGTCGGCGGGAAGAGGTCGTTGGCGGCCCTCCTGTTTTTTGTAAGTGTTGCATCTACATTAGTTAGGTTCAGTTTGCGGTGGTGCTCGGATTACGCGAGGAAGGGCTGCGTGTGCGTGAGCAACGCGCATCGGTATCGGGTATGGTCCATGCCCGAGCACATCCGCGCAGCCGCGTCCGCATCGCCTAATCCATTGCCGATACTAATGATAAGCGGCGACGAAATCACGGTAGGCGGCTTCGCTCACTTCCGGAGCGAGGATAGCTGAGGAAATGAGGATGCGATAGCGAAAGGTGGCGCTGGCGTGGGGAGCGAGAGAGAAGTTCAGTTCTTCTTCGCCATTGCTGAAGGCCTTCTGGCCGAGAGGATTCGCGGCAAAGAGACCGTAGCCGCGGGCATGCCAGTAGGTGGGAAAGCCGGGATTGGACGGATGGTCGAAAATGGTGATGGTGACGGGCTCGTCGCCGACCATGCCGCTGAGATTACACCAGCGGCCGCGAGTACCCCAGGCATCGTTGCCCTTTTTCCCCTCGCTAGTGAGATAGGTACCGTTGACGCCAGTATTGTCGAGTTTCGCGACTGTGGTGGGGTGGCCGCTCTCGTCGGTGTAGACCTCGGGCTTGTCGGAAGGAATTTCGAGGGCGCGAATGACGCGAAGGCCGAGCATGCCATCTTTGGCGTCGCGGAACGAGACTTTTTCATCGAGAGCCGTCAGCGTAGTGAGGCGGTCAAGGCTGCGGAAGCCGCGGCCGCCACGAAAGACGAAATGCGTATGCTCATTGAGCAGGACTTTTTTCTCGAAGGTGACCCAATCGGTTTCGACCTCAAGGTCGCCGCGGTCTGCGCCGCTTTTGGCGGAGACAATCCTGCGCTGCAGGATGGTGCCCATTTTGGGGGCTCGTTCCGGTTTGATCGCGTCGGAGTTGTTCCAGAAGTCGAACCCGTTGACGTCTTCGTGATTAAACCAGAGACCCGCATGATGCGGATGATCGGTGCGTTCGCCCGGGCGCGGATCGAGAGGGAAGCCGCGAGTAATGATGGTGCCGTTCGCGGTGCGCAAAGGATAGAGGACGGGTTTCTTGAGCGCGGTGGGCCAGATGTAGGAGGTGAAGGGTTGGCCGTCGATGGAGATGTCTACGCGGCGCTCTGGCTCATTGGGAACGACGGAGACGTGATCAGCGGGAGCAGGTTGGGCGGTGAGAACGCCGACCAGGGAAATCGCGGACGCCGCAGAAATCAGAAGAGCCACGAAGTTAGCACGCATGAATCGCTCCCGTAGGAATTCCGGAAAATACAAGAGTGCGCTGGTGGACTCTTAGCAGAGTACCGGAAGCGGGGTTTGCGAGAGCGGTTGTAGCAACACCAGCGGCGGTGAGTTTGAGGAAGTCACGACGGGAACGGTTTTCTGGCGGCATGCCATGTACCTCCGGGGAGCAGCAAAAGAGTAAAGCGATTTCCAACGCGGCGGCGCGCCGGCGCAGCTGGGTTAAGGCAGGCGAACGATCCGCACGAAGCTCGTAATAATAAACCCGGGAAGAGAATTCAAGTATTGAGACTTACTAAAGGAATCGTTTATGAGAGTTGCGTTGACGGACCGGGCGGTGCTGATTACAAGGGTGCGTGCCGCGGACTGCCGGCGTCCCGCCACGAGGCAGCGCGAAGAGCGGTACTTCACCCTGCGGATGACGAAGCAAACCGCCGGCGCGAACGTTCAACTCTGAATTGGCGAGCGAGGAAGGGTAGATGATGGGGAACGCGATTCTGAGATTGGCCGCATGGACGGTGTTGCTGGCAGGGATTGAGGGTGCCGGCGCGAGGCGGGCCGCGGCCGAGGCATTGGAGTCCGCGGTGCTGCGCGTGGAGTTGAATACCAGCCCGTATTCCTACCGGGTGTTGGAGAAGGCAAGCGGAGAGAGTCTGCTGGTGCAGACCGGAGCGCTGACGTTTACAACGAACGGGTACACCGTGCGGAGCGTCTCGGATGTGACGAAGACCGATGGAGTGATGAAGGCGGTGCTGCATCTGGAAGGGACGTCGGTGACGGCGCAGATGAGGCTTGAATTTGTGACGCCGGAGGTGCTGCGTGTGGCGTTTTCGTTTGGGAATGGAGTACCGGCGGAGATCAAAGAGGAGTTCAACGACCAGGGCGAGCATTACTACGGGATTTGGGAGATGCCGTTCGGGGGAAACATCGATAACCGTGGGGCGGATCACGATTTCCTGGGCATACGCCATCAGGCCGACGTGAACTATTCAAGCGCCCGGGCGCCGTTTTATTTCACGACGAAGAAGTACGGCGTGTACGTGGAAACGAATGCCAAGGGACATTACACGGTAGCGAAGGATGGGAAGACCAGCTTTTCGTTTTTCGACACGGAATTGAAGTACGACGTGATTTACGGGCCGAGCTGCGCGGAGATTTTGCAGCGCTACAACACAATGGCCGGGCCGTCGATAATGCCGCCAACGTGGGCGTTCGGGAGCATCTGGTGGAGAGACGACTATCATGACGACTTGCGGCGCGCGAAGAATGCGCAGGAAAAAGTGATAGAAGATGCCGACCGGCTGCGCGGGCTGAAAATACCGGCGGGCTCGATTTGGCTGGACCGGCCCTATGGAACGGGCGAGATGGGCTGGGGAAACATGGATTTTGACGATTCGTTTTCCGATCCGCCGAAGATGATACGGGATTTGCGTGAGCGCGGGATGAATCTGCTGATTTGGGTGGCCAACCGGGCGTGGAATCAACTGCTGACCGAAGGGGCGGCGAGGCGATATTTGTTTTTTGGGCGGGGCTCAGCGGCGGACCTGCGGAATCCCGAGGCGAATGATTGGTTCAAAGCGAAGCTAAGTGGATACGTGAAGCTGGGAGTGAAGGGCTACAAGATTGACCGCGGGGAAGAGGACGAGTTGCCACTGGCGGTGGAGAATTTGAACGCGATTTTGTTTCCGAAGATGGCGGCGGAGGGCTTACGCGAGGTCAACGGAGACGATTTTTTCATGTTCACCAGGAATGTGAACGACACCGCGAGGAGATATACGGCGGTGTGGAATGGCGACACGCGCAGCACGTTTGGAGGACTGCAAGCGTCGCTGAAAACGGGATTGCGCAGCGGAGCGATTGATTTTCCGATGTGGGGATCGGACACCGGCGGATACATTCGCGTTCCGGACAAGGAAGTGTTCGCGCGCTGGCTGGAGTTCAGCGCATTCAGTCCGATGATGGAGATACTCATCGGACCGAAGCGAACGATCTGGGACGACTATGACCAGGACTTAGTGGACATCACTAGGAAGTATGTTACGGAGCACCACGATCTGATTCCGTATACGCGATCGAATCTGTATGGCGCAACGCGGACGGGAATGCCGGTGATGCGGGCGCTGGCGCTGGAATATGAGGGCGATGCGAGCGTCAGCGATATCTGGGACGAGTATTTGTACGGCGAGAACATTTTGGTGGCGCCGGTGACGACGGCGGGAGCGACGAGCCGAGGCGTTTATTTGCCGGAAGGCCGATGGATGAGCTATGAGGACAAACATAGCGTGTACGAGGGGAAGAAGAGTGTAACCGCGGAGGCGCCGCTGGGAACGATTCCGTTGTTTGTGCGGGAAGGAGCGATTATTCCGCGGGGCGACATCGTGAAGTTGAATAACAACTGGGAAGAGAACTGGAGCCCGAAGCTGCGAATCGAGATGTTTCCTTCCGAAAAAGGACACAGCGAATTCGACTATTTCACCGGAAATGGAGCAGAGAAAATCACGGCAGAGCGGCAAGGAGATGAGCTGGCGATTCAGTTTGAGGAACTGGGTGCGGAGGGAGCGCTGGAGATCTACTGCAAAAGGGCCAAAGAAGTGACGCGCAACGGGATAAAGCTGCGAGAGGGCCGAGACTACACCTACGACGCGAATGCAGAGCGGCTGACGGTGCCGTTCAAAGGAGCGAGCAAAGTGACGCTGAAAGGGGCAGCGAGCTTGTTTCATCCGTAAGGTTAGGATGGAAAGAGGCGGGCCCGCGACGGCGACAGACGCCGGCAAGGAGGTGCGGACGTAAGGATTGCGTAGGGTTAGGGCTTAGGTTTGGAGCCGTTCGATGTACCTTGGACCAAGGCCATCTGCAAGAAACTGGCGATGGATTCGGTCAATTTGCGCGGGCAATCGGTTTGCGCGGTGGCGAGGGCGAGAGTGCGGGTGAGACGCTGACCGGCAACGCGGAACTTATGAAAGAAGTGGGAGCGTCCGCGCAGTGCGTGCTCAGGAAGAATGGAGTAACCGAAGCCGGATTCGACGAGGCGCTTGATGGCTTCCGTGTCGTCCGCTTCCATGAGGACGCGCGGCTCCACGGCGAGCTGCTCGAAGAAGCGATCAATGACGAGACGAACGTTGCTGCGCTTGGGATAAAGGAGAAAAGGTTTATCGGCAAGGTCGGAAGCGCGCAGCGAGGAGACATGGCTGCTGCCGACTTTGTTGGAGGACGGGCGGACGATGAGGAGCTCTTCGTCGAAGAGAGGTATGAGCCGGAGCTTATCTTCCGACACGGGAAGAGAAATGAGCGCGAGATCGAAGCGGCGATCGAGAAGGCCGGCGACCATTTCTTCCGTGACGCCGACGGTGACACGAATTTGCGCGTTGGCATAGCGCTTGCGGAGTTGGCGAAGCGGGCCGCCGAGCTGATAGATGAGCGTGGTCACGCCCGCGGCGAAGTGAAAGGGATGCGTATCGTTGTGGAGATCGTTTTGAAAGAGCTGCTGGATTTGCCCCATCATGCGGACGACTTGTTTGGCATGGTCGGCGAGGCGGTCGGCGGCAGGAGTGGGAATGAGGCGCTTGCCGCGGCGGACAAAGAGCTCGGCGTGGAGTTCGTCGGCGAGGTTGTGGAGTTGAAGACTGACGGCGCCGGGAGAAAGGTGAATTTTTTCGGCAGCGCGAGTCATGCTGGGAGAATCCATGACCGCGAGAAAAAGTTCGAGTTGGTGAATATCCATGTAGCGGCTCCGATATGCAGTAACCGGGGGCCCAGCAGCGGAGCTGGAGGGCTCAATCCGGAATCCGGCACCCTGATGCGCGCGCAAGGAGAGGGTGCGGAGCATTTTATACTGACAGGAAGCCTGGGCGGCAAGTGGCTGCGAAAGCAGCCGAGAATTTCGCGAGTTCTGTTTGCCGGTGAGGACCAATAAGCACGTTTCAGAATGCGAGACGGCGGCGATGCGAGGGGAAATGCTTTGCAGACGCGCATAAATAAAGGGACATGCGGATTACAAAAAAGATTGCAAATAGGGCCGGATCAGTTCCGGATAGGTTTGCATCTCACCAAAGACGCGACTCAGCGTGCCGGTCAATTCCTTCTCGTCCGGAAAGTATCGATTGTGAGTTCCCGTTCGGCGCGGGTATCTTCACAATCGCTCAGGCGGTTTCACGATCGCAGATACCGTGGGCCACGTGCTGCAGAGCACGGGCAGCTACTTGATCCCGTTTTTCATCGCCAGCCGCGCCTACTTGGTGGCGCTGGCCGTGATTCGCACTCTTTCACCCCGTCTGGAACCCGCTAACATCTATGGAGCCGCGCAGGCGTGAAGGGAGCGCGAACAAGGGGGCAGGCGAGCAAGCTAGTTCGGATGGCGTCGAGGGACGCGAAGGCGCTTCCAATGGCTCGCGATGCCGGATGGTTTGCCTAGTGAACAGAAAGAATGATTTCCCAACTTAGGGGAACTGCCGGACGTAAATCGAGATTGGTGGATTCTAGAATGAGATGAAGGGGAACAGGTCCGCGGTCTCCCCGTCCGAGAGGATCATCGCCGGCAGCGTACGCGGAGATTTGGACCGGCCAATCCGAATGTTTGACGCTGACCGCCAGCGTGTCCTTAGCAAAGAGACGATCGATGCGGCCAGCACTCGTGAACTGAGTTTCGAGACGATCGCCCCGGCTGGGAACGGCCAGCCACAGCCGCTTGATCTTTAAGGGTTTTGCCGCGGTGAGCGTTTCGAAGCGGTGAAGGTTGTTTCCTTCCAAAGACCAAGAAACCTTGGAGACCAGATGTGGGTCCATGGTCTCTGCCGCTTTGGAGCCGGGCACGACCCAACGACGCCAAATCGCGGTGACGCTTTTCCCGTCGAGTGCAGGAGAAATCTCATCCGCGCCATCGACGGCAGCGATGATGCGGCCGTCATCCAGAACAAGGAAGGGGATAAAGCAAGGGTAGATTTTTTCGACGGGGACGGCGAAACCGGGGAAGCCGTGCGGAGCCGGTTGGTAGTCCGAAGTGGCGGCTAGCGGACCCGTCACAAACGGGAGAGCGAACTGCAGACTTTTTTGTCGAACGATCCAGACGGCAAATTTGCGCCCCGAGCGGTTGCCGAAATATGCGAATCGCGCCACGTCGGGAAGATCCGGATCGGATGCAAAGTTCTGTACGTCTTCTTCCTGGAGGACCTTCATGAACGTTTGGTGGGCGGAAATGATTTTTCCGAAGAACGTGGTGGTCTGCTGCCATTCCCGCTCTTTGGTGATGTAGGAGTAGTCGCCGCGGCCAAAGGCGAAGACCGAAAGTAAATGGGTCCGATCGTTGTAATCGTGTCGCAGCCAAGACCATGCGGCGAAGTAGGCGGATGCGAGCTGCGGCAAAGGAGCGGGCCGATATTCCGGGTGCTTTCCAAGAAAGGCAGCGATTTCCATCGTGTCCATGTAGCTGATCGCACCGAGGCTGCGCCCCCAGGAGTAACCGTAGCCATCGGGCGAAAGAAGATCCCACCAAAGCTTCATTTGTTCTTTGAGAGCAGGAGAGACGGCGTTGATGAGGTCATCGCGTCCGGCAAGCTCGGCGGCATCGTAAAGCGCTCTTGCGTATTCATTGGAATAGCGGTCGTAGCGGCCGGTGGGAAGGGCATCATCTGCGTAGAGGGCGCCGTCGGTGAACTGCTTGGCGGCACGATCGAGAAGGTCGTCCAAGGACTTGCGGTCTTTGTTGAGACCAAGCTGGTAGTCAATGGCGGCAATGCGCGCGGCCACGCCGAAATAATTCTCGGGCAGATGGATCAGGGTATGGGTTTTTGCGTCATAGAATCGGCCCGGATCGAGCAACGTTAAGTAGGATTTTCGTTCTTCGGGATTCAATGCCTGCCATAGAGTGTTGTGGTTAAGGTCCGTACCAAAACTTTGCAGAGCCATCGCAGCGTAGAGTTGCGCCCAGGTTTTTCCTCCATGGTCCAACTCGATTTGCGCCATTTTTCCAATCATTTGCAAGAGGTTGTGATCTGCGACGCTGGTGGTTCCGGTGAAACCGGCGTAAACGCCGAGGGTCCGCATGAACGTGCCCCAAGAAAATTCTCCAGTGGTGAGAGCGCCAGCCACGCGCTCGGGGGGCGGACTAAGAGTTTTGATGTCGGCGACATGAGCGGCTACTTCTTGTTGGAGAAATTCCGCGACCTGCCGATTCAAATCTGTGGTCTGGATCTGCCTGACAGGAGCGGAGGATTGCGCGTACGCAGCATGGCCAATGAAGAGCGCTGCTGCCGCAAAGGTTAGGATTTGCAGGTGACGGACGGACGATGATGCAAAGGGAAATGCGCTTCTCAAATTGCGAGGCCCTTGTGAACTGCGTGAAGACGACGCTAAGAAATTCATTTCGCTGGCGCCGGATGCTGCTCGAGCCACAGCAGATCCTCAAGCAAGTAATACTGTCCATAGATTAACGCGGTGTCCTTGGGACGAAGGCCGCAACCGTGTCTTAAGACTCCGGGCGGCGTGCGATCGTCATGGTCTACGGGCGTCAGGTAATTGTCGATCAGCGCGTGAACGATGCGTTCCCCCGAAGCACGATAGCGAGCGGCCCGGGCGGCGTCAGAAGTTATCGTGGAGAGGCGGAATAGGCCACCGGCAACAATCGCAGCGGCGGAAGTGTCGCGGTTGCGGAAATGGACGCCCTGATCGTCAAAGTCGTACGAGGGTACGGAATCGGCGGGAAGGTTCTCGATGGCGTAGTCAGCGATTTTCTGAGCGTTGGTTAGAAAGACCGGCTCGTGGGTTTCTGCGGCAGCTACGGAGAAGCCGTAAAGTGCCCAGCCGAGGCCACGCGACCAGGTGGTATCCGGACCATAGCCCTGATGCGTGTGCTTGAAAATCCATTCGCCGGGAGCGGCAGCGTTTTCGAGCTTGAGTTCTATATCGCTCGTGGGGCCACCGTGCAACAGGAAGGCCTGGCGATCATCTCCGGGATTGTAGTGGACGGATTGGAACACCGAGCCATCCGGGCGCACAAACCATTCCGCGGTTCGCAGGGCATGTTGTTTAGCGAGATCGCGCCACTTTCCCTCACCGGTTTTGTCGCTGGCCCACCAGAGCAATTGAAGATTCATCATGGTATCGACTATGGTGTCATCTCCGTCCACGGCCCACGATGCGATGAGATGGGTTTTTGGATTGAACAACTGCTCGAGGCGCGCTGCTCCGCGTAAAGCGCTGTCCTTCAGCGCGGCACGATGCGTGAGGTCGTAGGCCAGCGCGGACGAGTAGTAGTACAGAAAGCCGGCGTCGTGGTTTTGCTGCGATTCCTGCCCAATAAACTTCGAGCCCCAGAGCTGCGCCCACTTACTGTACTTTTCTTCATGAGTTGTAGCATAAAGCTGCCAGAGCGCTCCGGCCCAGAAGCCGCCAGTCCAGGAGTAGCCGTTCTGCTTTTGCCACTCCCCGGTTTGGTTGTTGCCCTCGGTGAAAAAGCCCTGTCCAGTCTTAGGGCCGAGAGGCTCAGCTGACCCGCGGAGGATCGGCTCCCAGGTTGTCGCGGTGCGATCGACGCTCTGGCGCAAGAGCTCGACGGCTTCGTGCACAGTTCGCGGTTCTTGCAGGGCAAGTGTATCGGCAGGCCCTGGAGCAGGAGCTGCACTGCGGGAAGGAATCTCAATTAATGCCGGGCTTTCCATGCGGCTGGCCTTTTCGCGGACGGCATCGAGAAACTGCTGCGCGTTTACGAGTCCTTCGGAGGGAAGTCCCAGAGACGGAGCCACCTCCTTGGCTATTCCGAAGCTTCCGCCGACTTTGCGATTCGAGCCCTCGTGGTCCCAGGCTGCCATGGCATACCACTCGGCCGAACCGCACTTGAGATGGAACTTGACGAGGTGATTCTTGGGGTCATCCTCGAACTTTGCTCCCAAGGCTTTGGTGAGAACGGCAAGACCGAGATTTTCTCCTCGGAGTTCCGCGCGCGCCGCAGCCCCCGGCGCAACGACTTGTTCTCCCCAGGTGGCGATCCAAGTCACGGAGGAATTCTGGCCGGACTTGAGGGGCGGTATGCCTGGCTTGAGTGGAACAGCCGTAACGAACGTGAAGTCATCTCCGGCATCCGCTTGGATGGAGTGTTCAAATCCGCGTTCGCCGGCCCACTGCGTGATGCGTGAGACAAGATGAATGAGTTTCCCGCCAGCATTCCAGCCGTCATATTCGAGCTCCACAATCGAGCGCACCGGGCCGCTCGACAGGATGCGCCACTTGCGCTCCTTTACGTCGGCTACACGGATCAGTTTGGAATCAACGATCGCAGCGACGGCGCCAACACCAACAGCATCGCCGACCAGAAAAATGTCGCGGCCTTCAGGGGACTCGTCGTGATAAGCGTAATCGGGCGAAGCGTACGTGGCCAGTTGCATCGTTGGCCGGCGCTTTCCGTAGATGTCAATGGCGTTTCTAGCATCAAAATAAATTCGGAAGGCGACGCGATCGGATTCCCAGCCGAGGCCTTCGATCTTGCGGCTGAAGAGCGCCGCAGCGCGCTGCTGATAATCGCTGCGCAGGCGCCAAATGCGATCTTCGCTGCCATAGGAAATCGTGACGATACGGGATTGCCGGGGGGCGAGATCAATTTGGAAGGCCAGTTCGGTAGCTTTGCCGTCGCCATTCAAGCTGTCGACCTGTGATGGCAGCTCCTCGGTTTGGAGCGTGGCTGCGTCGTCCTGCAAGGTGCCGGCCTGCGTTGCGGTTACGACGACCGCGGCGGGCTTGAAATCAGGTGCGATTTTGCGGAGCTCGGCAACGGGGACGACGATGTCGGCAGCAGGCCGCGCCGCCGGGGTCGGGTTCGAGATGAAAACCTTGATGTTCTTGATTTCCGTCGCTCCCCAGGCCGGTGAAGCCATGAGAATCGGGAGAGCGAAAAACAGCCCAGGGAGCTTGTTCATACTTTGCAATCTCCTTCGAAACCAATACTAAGTATCGACGGAACCTTCTCAACTGATGTAGTCCTGCCGGCACGGTGTGAAGACATCGATCACGCGGGAATCCTCGAGCGCAGATGCCCCATGTTCAACGCCACCGCGCACGACGAAGGTGTCTCCGGCGCGCACGTCGAACGTCTTTCCCTGGCAGTTCACGCGAAGATGCCCGCGCACGACGTAAACGATTTGCTCGTGAGGATGGCTATGGACCGCTCCAGTCCATCCCTTTACCATATCGTGCTCGGCAAGAAACAATTTGTCGTTATAGGCCAGAACCCGGCGTGTCAGGCCTTTTTCCGGCGCTGATTGATTGCCTTCGCTGTGCGCTACCACGACGAGGTCGGGGAAATTCTTCGCTGGCGCGTCCATGCGTTTCCTCCAACTCGCAAATGTCTTTTCCGACAAGACCGCCTGTCGTCCGAGGGGAGTCTACCGGCTGCGAACTTTTCAACGCGCCAGCCAGCCTCCATCGACGGCAAGCACGTGTCCATGCACGTAGTCGCTCGCGGACGAGCACAGAAATACCGTTGCGCCTGCGACGTCCGCGGGCTCGCCCCAGCGGCCAGCGGGAATGCGTTCCAGAATCTGCCGGCTGCGAAGCGGATCCGCGCGCAGAGCCGCGGTGTTGTCTGTGGACATGTAGCCCGGCGCAAGCGCGTTCACATTGATCCCTTTACTGGCCCATTCGTTCGCCAAAGCTTTGGTCAATTGCGCGAGTCCGCCCTTGGCGGCGGCGTAAGCGGGCACCAGGATTCCACCCTGGAAGGAGAGCAGGGAAGCAATGTTCACGATCTTTCCGCCGGTAGCGCGCTCGACCATGTGGCGAGCGGCAAGCTGGGAGAGGTGGAACACCGCAGTCAGATTCACGGCGATCAGTTCGTCCCAGAATTCGGAGGAGTATTCCAGCGCAGGCGCTCTTCGAATTACGCCGGCGTTGTTCACCAGAATATCGATGGAGCCAAACTCGGTGACCGTTCGTTCTATCAGAGTGGGCCAATTGGGCGGCTGCGCTAAGTCCATGGCCGCGTAAAATGTTTTGCGCCCGCTGGCGCGAATGTGGTCACAAACAGAGCCCGAATTCGCGGTGCGTCCGTGGCAGCCGACGTTAGCGCCCGCGTTTGCCAAGGCCACGGCGATGGCAGCTCCAAGTCCGCGGTGCGAACCGGTGACCAAGGCGTTCTTGCCTTCGAGTTCAAACGCTTTGAGTCGAGTCATTTTGGTGGACTCTTGGCTATACACGGGCGTCGAGGTTTCGGTCTCAGCGCGAAGCGATGCATCGAGAGCGCTTTAGGCAGGCTATTTGCGACCCGCCTCCAATCCCGACCCACCGGACTGAAAACCTGGCTGAACGTTGACTACGCCAAACTGCCGATCCTCTAGCTCTCGATGAGCCGCCATGGCCCAGAGAAACGCGATCCGGTGGCCGGGCACGGAAACGTTCGGATGGTAACCACTGGGCATCAGCACGGCGTCGCCATCCCGCACGCAGGTGATCAACTCGGGATATTCCGTGTTGTTATAGACGAGCTGGATTCCATAGGCCGGCGCCGGCATGTCGAAGTAGACGTAGAGCTCCTCCAGCATTTTGGCGTGTTCGTGCGGAGGCCAACTTGTCCAGTTACCGGGATCCGAGTGCGTGAAGCCGGCAACCAGCCTGCCGGCGTGGACGTTCTTCGCGATCAGCATATTGAGCTGGCGGGACGAGCCGGGGCTGCCAGTGTTGAACTTCAGACCCGGGTCGCGAGACGTCTCCGCATGGCGCACCACCTGCAGGGGATATTTCCCCTGCACGTCGGAAGAAAACTCCGCGAGATCCGTCTGGCTGTTTGTGGACACCTCAATCTGTGAATCGCGCGGAATATAGATGGCGTCGTACTGCCCGAGATCGAACTCTTTGCCCGCGGTCCTGACGGCGGCCTTGCCGGAGAGGGCGATCAGTGCTGTCTCGCGTTCGCCGGTAGCAAACGAGACGCTCGCCGTGGAGGAGTCCAGGCGAATCCGGCCGTAGGAGAGATGGCGCATCGTGCTGTTTTGAGGAGTAACGGCGACGTATCGTCCCGGATGCGTGTTTGTTTTGCGAAAGATCATTTTCGATTCAAGCTGCGACTGCTCGGTGTTCATGCGTAGCTCCTTGTTCTTGCCCGGGCGCCTCGTGCCTGCCCAGCTCAGCGTTCAACTCAATGGCGTCCGAGCCGAAGCTGTTCCGGCTTCGCTGGGAGCCTCAATACCAAGTGAACTAAGAATCGATACCGGCGCTGCACCGTAGGTTCGTGGGGATTTGCCGCGGAGCATGGCCTTACTCGGAGAGCCGGGCGTAAGTCGAGGATGTACCGCGTTGTGAGATTTCGTCCCAGTTTGCGAAAATTCCGCAACAAGCGCCTACGCCAATTTCCGCCGTTCACTTTTGTTACGCGATGAATTTCTCGCGCCTGGATGTCCTCGCCGGAGGTTTTGTCCCGAGCCTGATGAGGGCCAGAAGATTTTTGTCTTGTATTGCGGCACGCGTGCCATATTATGGAACCTCGCTGGGTTGTCAAGCGGAAAATCGAGATTTGCGGAAATGTCGATTTCGTCAGCGCTCATCGACATCGCGCTACGACCAAGCTCCCGGACGGCGTTGTTGCGAAATCGACCTGGAAGACTAAAATGCGGTTTCCGAACAATACAATCTTGAGCGCTGTTGTGGCGCTCGCGACTTCCGGAATTCTCCCGTGTGGAAGCGCAGCACACGAAAGAACCAGTGCGACACCGGCGGAGCCGCTACGGGTATTTTCCTTGCCCGGGGCGACGCTGACCCAGTTGAGGCGCGACATTGCCGCCGGAAAAATGAGTGATCCTGCGTTGCAACAGTTACGAAAGGATGCCGATGGGGCATTGGCTCAGGAGCCTCTGTCGGTGACGCAAAAGTCTGAGGCTCCTCCGAGCGGCGACAAGCACGACTACATGAGCCAAGCGCCGTACTGGTGGCCAGATCCCGCCAAATCGAATGGTTTGCCGTACATTCGGCGCGACGGGGAAACGAATCCGGACATCGAACGACTCCCGGATCATAAGAACCTTTCTCGACTGATATCGACCACTCACACGTTGGCGCTGGCGTACTTCTTGCTGGGGGACGAAAAGTGCGCCGCGCGCGCTTCGGAGTTACTGCGTGTGTGGTTCCTGGACCCTGAGACGCGCATGACTCCCAATCTGCAATACGCGCAAAGCGTTCCAGGGCGCAACACCGGACGCGGCATTGGACTGATCGAGACGCGGGGGGTTTTTCGCCTTGTGGACACTGTAGGGTTGCTGCGCGATTCGAAGGCGTGGAGCAAGAAGGACCAGGAGGGAATGGAGAATTGGTGCGGCAAGTTTCTCGATTGGATGTTGGAATCCGAGAATGGTAAGGATGAGGCTGCCGCAAAGAACAATCACGGAACTTATTACGACGTGCAGATTGCGTCGTTGGCGCTCTTCACCGGCAGAGTTGATCTGGCTCGCAATGTTTTGGAAACCGCCCGCACGAAACGCTTGGCCGCGCAGATTGCGCCGGATGGTAAGCAGCCACTGGAATTAGCGAGAACGAAGGCTCTCGGTTACAGCACGATGAATCTTGCGGGGCTGTGTGAGCTGGCCTTGCTGGGGGAGAAAACGGGAGTAGATCTTTGGAACTATCAAACCAGCGACGGACGCAGCGTGCGCAAGGCCCTGGACTTTCTCATACCGTATGTCGCCGGCGAGAAGAAGTGGCCGTACAAACAAATCGTAGATTACAAGCCGAACGAGATTTCTCCGATTCTAATTTTGGCAGCCACGAAATATAAGCAACCCGGCTATGGAGAGTTGGCCCTGAAAGTTGATCCTGATGTAGCTCGCAATATCGAGGTCTTACCTTTCCGTACTTTGCGGGGCAAAAACTAATTTACTTCGCAATCGCAATTTTGATTTTTTGAAACAGAATCTCTTCACGACTTCTTCAAACTGACGAAAGGTACGTCCCGTATTTTGTCGGAGCTTGACAGGACTGCGGCGCGATGAAAATCATCCGATATCAAAACCCTGAAGGTCAGATCAGCTACGGTTGCGAGGAGCCCGACGGTTCCCGTCGGCGCATCGAGGGCGACATATTCGGCGACTTCGCCGTCACGAGGGAACCCGCGCGCGTCGCGGTCTTGCTCGCGCCCGTGGCGCCGGTAGCTATGTGGTGCATCGGACAAAACTATCGCCAGCACGCGGATGAGGTCGGCTTCGCTGTGCCAGAGTTTCCAGTTGTGTTTGCCAAGGGCGTGAACGCCGTGCAATCGCCCGGTGGTCCAATCTGGCTGCCCTCGAATGGCTTCAGCGCTGAAGTAGATTACGAGGGTGAATTAGTAGTGGTGATTGGAAGAGCTTGCAAGAATGTTCCTCGCGAACGAGCGCTCGACTACGTCGCTGGTTATACGTGCGGCAACGACGTAAGCGCGAGAGACTGGCAACTTAAACGGGGCGGCAGCCAATGGTGCCGCGGAAAGAGCTTTGACACCTTCGCCCCGCTCGGGCCGTGTTTGGTCACGCCGGACGGACTACCGGATCCTCGGAAACTCCGCCTCCGCACCACTTTGAACGGAACCAACGTTCAAGATGCCAACAGCAGCGATATGATCTTCGACGTGCCGACGCTGATCGAATTCCTGAGCCGGAGCACGACGCTTTTGCCGGGCACCGCTATTTTTACCGGCACACCCAGCGGAGTGGGCATGGCTCAGAAGCCGCCTCGCTGGCTGGCGGAAGGCGATCAGATCACCGTGGCGATCGAGAAAATTGGTTCGCTTACCAACCATGTTTGCAAGGAAGCGAGCTAGAAAACCGTTCGCAGGCTTCGATTGTTCGCCGCGCCCTTCTGGACAGCGCAACGCAATTCACATTATAAAATCACAGTTTTTGCTCTTGAAGCGGCCTAGAGATCCTGCTATGGATTAGGCACTCTAGCAAACATACGTTTCTTCAGGCAGGAGTGCATGACCTCTATCGGCAAACCCAAGAATTTTCCTTCGGAGAATTTCGAGAACGCACTGTCGCGGCGTAATTGGCTGGCACTTTTGTCTGCGGTCGCCGTCGGTTCGGGTTTGCCAGTGGACGTCGTTACGCCAGCGGAACGACACGCTTCTCCGGCTATTCCGGACAAGATGCTCGGTGCCGGCATCTACAACATCCGCGATTTTGGAGCCAAAGGTGACGGCAATGCCTTGGATACGGCGGCGCTTCAAGCCGCCATTGATGCGTGCAACCGGGACCAGGGAGGAAAGGTAATAGTTCCTGCGGGCGTGTTCGTCATCGGCACGGTCGAACTAAAGAGCAACGTGACCCTACACATCGGGGCGCAAGGCAAACTGCTCGGCAGCGGAGACGGCCAGCAATACAGCGCCGCAGATGCCATTCCGCTAAACGGGGACGCCACCCTCCGAGACGGTAATGTCGGCCTGCTCTTCGCGGTGAATGCGGAAAACATCACCGTCGAAGGCCCCGGAACCATCGACGGCCAGGGCGCTCAATTTCGAAGCCCTAGCCGTGGCGTTCCGCAGCCGTCGGGGCGAGGTGGTAGCCAGCGCCCCTATCAACTGCTTTTCTATCGCTGCAAGAATCTTCGCGTCCGCGACCTTTTTCTTGTTGCCAGCGCGTTCCACGCGGTGCGCGTGATCCAGAGCGATTTCGTATGGATGGATGGCCTTCGAATCTACAATCGCGTCAATGGGAACAACGATGGCTTCCACTTGATCAGCTGTGAGCATGTTCATATCAGCGACTGCGATGTGCAATCTCAGGACGACGCCTGTGCCCTGTTCGGAAGCTGCAAAAATGTGACCATCACCAACAGCACATTCAGCACGCGCTGGTCCGTATTCCGCTTTGGAGGCGGCAATCCGGAAAACGTCGTCATCTCCAACTGCGTGATTTACGAAACATACGGGTGTCCCATCAAGATGCACTTCGGCCGGGATTCCCAGGTCCGGAACATCCTTTTCTCGAACCTGATCCTGCAGGATGTTACCGGCCCCATCTCGATTGATCTGGCACCTCAGGCGCGCGGCGGAGACACTCCTTCGGAAGGCCCGTTGAGCGGATACGTACGCAACATCATGTTCAAAGGCCTGCGGGCTCACGTCGTGGCGGAAGGCCGGCAATTTCCGGACCTGCCCTTCAAGTCGGGTTACCGCCCGGGCGAGACGCGCCAGTGCATTGTTCTCAACTGTGTCGGAGACTGGTTCCTCGAGGATGTCGTGCTCAGCGACGTGCACGTGACTTACGAGGGTGGGGGCACCGCCGACGAATCACAGCGGGAGGTCCCGCAAGTTGCCGGCGAATATTTCGAAATCGGAACTCCGCCCGCTTTCGGTCTGTACGCGCGCAGAGTCCGGAGCCTATCGTTGAACAACGTGCGCTTCGAAGTCGAGCAACCCGATCTCCGCCCCGCGGTCATGCTGGACAATGTCTCTGATGTGGCCGTAAACGTCCTCAGCGTTCAGGGCGACAAACACGCGAAATCCGCGTTGCGCTTCATCGAATCCGCTGACGTCCTGATAACCGCGGCACGGCTGCTCACTCCTGCGGAGGTGTTCCTCCGGGTCGAGGGCGCCTCGAGCCAAGGCATCATCCTCGACGGAGGCGACTTCTCCAAGGCCGGCGAGCCCCTTTCGTTCGCCGCATCCGCTTCCGAAAGATCCGTCCGCCTGCGCCGCTGACCGCCAGTCGCGCTGCTTGGCCCGTATCGGCATTCGGAACGATGCAGCGCGCCGTGTCACGAATCAGCGCCTCAGCGCGAGTGATTGAAGCGCGTGGAGATCGCCCGCCCTCCCTTTTTCACCGCCACTGCGTAGGCCTGCGCTTTTTCGCGGCTGATTCGTGTAACCGGCCCCGAAACGCTGATTGCGCCAGCTACCTTTCCGCTCTCATCAAGGATTGGCGCGGCGACGCACCGCGCTCCCAAATCCGTTTCTTGATCGTCCAGCGCGAATCCCTGCTGGGCGATGCGGGCAAGTTCACGCCGTAAGCGCGGCAGATTGGTGATTGTGTGGGGAGTCAATCGTGTAAGCACAAGCGTCGGCAGAATCTCCTCGCGTTGCTCGGCCGGCAAGAAAGCCAGGATAGCTTTTCCCAGCGCGGTGCAATTCAGGGGACGGTGCATGCCGGGCTGCGAGACCATGCGGAATGTGTGCGGGCTTTCGAGGACGTCCAGATACAACACATCATGCCCATCCATCACGCCGAGGTTCACTGTTTCTTTAGTCGCTTTCAGCAAGGACGCCAGCACCGGCCGGCTCACTTTCCGCAGAGTCGCGTGAAAGGAAATGCCCGAGCCAAGCCTCGCGAGTTTCGGCCCGACGACGTACGCGCCGCCGTCCTCGCGAAACAGATAGCCCTCGCTCTCCAGGTGCGCCAGGAAACGGTAAGCCGTACTTTTGTTCACTCCCGTCTGCTGGGCAATTTCACGAAGCTGGAGTCCCGTTGGGGAACCGTGCAGCGCTTCCAGTATTCGCAAGACCTTGCCCACCACGCCGACGGGTGCGGATTTTGATTGACGCGCTCGGATCATCGCCGCATGCCTCTCGCTGAGGGAAACGGAAGTGTCATCCGTTTCGTCCCGGAACGTCAAGGGCAGTGTCTCACATTCTGGTACGATAGATTTCAACAGATAAAATGCATATTTTCAATGTTGAATTACTGGTTTTTTGCTGATACAAGGCATCTACGCTTGTGGTTCTGGTCCGGTGGCCGGCCGCTTGGGTGCAGTCTGCGGATGCCGGGCCAGATCGATTCCAAGGGCTACGTCGAGAGTCATGCGCAAGGGGGGGTACGGATGCGATTGGCGAAGATGTTTAGAATCTTGGGAGTCTTGGGAATCCTGTTATTTTCTGGCGCCAGTTCGTTGCGCGGCCAAACCGCCACTGGCTCCGTGACCGGCACGGTCACGGACAGCACCGGGGGCGTCGTTCAAGGCGCCACGATCGCACTCACAAACCAGGGCACGAAAGTAGGCAGCGAAAAAACCACGACTTCCAGCGGAACATTTGTGTTCGTGAACGTCCCGCCCGGCAATTACGTTCTTACGGTGGAGAAAGAAGGTTTCAAGAAGCTTGAGCTCTCGCCATTCGATCTGAATCTGAACCAGACGCTCACCGAGAATCTGACTCTGGAGGTTGGAGTCGCCACGGAGTACATAACCGTGAGCGCGTCCGAAGGCAGTCTTATTCAGAAATCGACGAGCGAGCTGGGCACGGTCATCGACGAGCGGCCCCTTAAGGACCTGCCGCTGAATGGCCGCAACTTTACGCAGTTGTTGATTTTGACGCCTGGAATTACGCCTGTTTCCACTGCGCAAGGTTCCGGGATCAGCGCCACCGACGCCGGCATCACCGCGATTCCGGGCACAAGTTTTTACAAGCCTTCCGTAAACGGCCAGGAGAATCGCGAGAACCTCTTCTATCTGGACGGCATTCAGAATACAGACATCCGCGGCGCGGTTTACGGCGTGCTTCCAATCCTCGATACGCTCGAGGAGTTTAAGGTGCAATCCCAGAACGATAGCGCCGAGTACGGCGGTACTTTGGGCGGCGTCATCAACGTGGCCACAAAGTCCGGGACGAATCGGTTTCATGGATCCGCGTGGGATTTTGCCCGCAGCAACGTCTTCGACGCCCGCGATCCCTTTAAGGATTTCTGCAATTCCGTAGCCCGCTGCTCCGGCTTCGGCCAGCCCGGTGGGCCAACGTCCGCTACTCCTGCTCCTCCCGCTCACTACAGTCAAAACGAGTTTGGCGGAGCGATCGGTGGTCCTATCTTCAAGAACAAAACTTTTTTCTACGCGGCTTACGATGGCTGGCGCTTCAGTCAGCCGGCCAACTCGTTCGCCACAGTACCCACTGCCTCGGAATTGGGCACAGCTGCGGGGCTGAACGGCAATCTCGATTTCACCGGCTCTCTGCAGCTCTTCAAGAACGCCAGCGGAGCTTTCCAAGCGAACCAGCTCTACAATCCGTACTCTCCGGGCGCGGCCACTCCGTTTCAATGCGTGTCGGGAACGGGCTCCGGCAACCCCTACACAGGCTCAGGCTACGTGCCGATGACGCCAGAGCCCATCAACACGACGCCCGGCTCCTCGTTTGGGACGCAACCCGCCGGAGTGGCCTGCAACATTATTCCTGCCGCACTGGTCAATCCGCAGATGCTAAAACTGGTGCAGGCCTATTTCCAGCAACCGAACTTCTCGCCGATTCTCGGCGTACAAAATAGCAATTTCCTCGACAGCCGCCAGCATAGCGACAACATGAATAGCTGGCAGATTCGGATTGACCAGAACTTCGGGACTCATGACACCGTATTTCTGCGACTCAGTCAAATGTGGGTGCAGGATGCCAACCCGATTGCGGGCACACTTTCGAGCAACCCCCAGTCCTATCACGCTTACAATTTTGGAGGCGCGTGGGATCACCTGTTTAGCCCGAACCTCATTCTTGATGCGCGCGCCGGTGCCATGCTCAAGCCCTACAACTTCTATCAAAATGCGGGACTGCCAGCCGCCGGGTTCAAGCCGGAGACCGAAGCCGGTTTTACAGGAATCGACCCTACCAAAGGCTTCTTTATGACCAGCGTCGACGGCGCAACCATCGGCAGCCAAGCCGCCAATCTTCGCGGAAATCCAGTGGCCAATGCAGACGCCAGCCTCACGTGGATTAAAGGCACGCACACGATAAAGACCGGCTTCCAATACACCTACACCAATCGCTATCAGTACAACAACTTCATGGAACTGGATTTCAGCGGGAACCAGACGAGTTCCGGCCTAAAATCCCAAGCGCAGCAAGGTAATAATCTCGCCTCAACTTTGTTGGGTTTGCCGACCAGTTTCCAGGTCCAGACGCCCGCGAATGCTTTGGTTTACCTCCGCATGCCCACATTGGCCGGCTTTGTGCAGGATGAGTGGCGGATCAGGCGCGGACTGACGGTCAGTTTCGGAGTACGCTACGACTACGTTCCCCAAGCTGCTGTCGTAGGGCCAGACGGACGGCCGTTCAACGCCATCGATCTGTTCACGCAACAATGGATTATTGGGGAGCCAGCTTCGGCCGTCAACGCCTGCGCCACTCCCTTTGTGAATCCGTGCGTACCCGGCGGACTGACCAGCTCGAATAGCAACTTTACCGTGACCGTACCCAACAGCGGCCAGACTTATAACACCTTCAACAACATTTCGTTCGCAGATCATCCGGCTGCCGCAAGACCGATCAGCGACAACGTCGGACCGCGCGTAGGCGTTGCTTGGGAGTTCCTGCCCAATACAGTTTTGCGTGCCGGGTACGGCATCTTCTACGACACCATCACCGCGCGCAGCCAGTGGGCGCAGAATACGCTGCTGGGGGCCGACTGGCCTTGGACGGAGGGTTCTAGCGCCTCGCCCTTCAACCAGACGAATCCCTCGGGCGGCACGGTCGGGCTGACCACCGCGCCTTCTCTCGTGGCTCGGGGCGTCACGCCCTCGGTCGCGAATACACCGTGGGCGCTGAACCAGAACGGTGGTTTCGTCAACGATCCCAACTACACGGACGCGCGATCGCAGCAATGGCACGCAGACATCGAACGCCAATTTGGAGCCAACACGAAAGTCGCTATCGCGTATGTTGGAAGCAAGAGTGACCGGCTGGACTGGACGGGCACCGCCAATGCCGCTCAGTTTGCTTCGCCTCTTCTGAACTCGCCTACTCAAACCTCGCCTCAGGGTGTTGTGAGTTGCGGGCCGAAACCCAATCCCGTGACTGCGACGTACACCGCCTGCGCGAAAGCCTACTTCAGTGCAGTGGATCAACTTCGGCTCATGCCCTGGGGCCGGTCGGACTACCACTACTCCACTTCCACCGGATACGCGAATTACAACGCCCTCCAGATTGAGTTCCAGCGCCGTTTTTCCAACGGCTTGCAGGCTCTCGTTTCTTACACGTGGTCCAAGTGTCTGGGGGTTAGCAGCGGCTGGTTCAACGTCGAAAATGGCACCAACGGCGGAGTGGTGACAGAAAACTACTTCAATAAAAACCTTGCCTATGGCCCTTGTGGGTTTAACATCCCGCAAGACCTCACCTTGAGTGCGGACTACGAATTGCCGATCGGCCACGGCAAGCGCTACCTCACGCATGGGCTTTTGTCATGGGCCCTCGGCAATTGGGAAACTAACCTTTTCTTCATCGCCCGGTCGGGACAAAATTTCAACATCAGCAATGGCGGCGGCGATCCGGCGGCACTTTCAGGAAGTGGCGGTATCGGCAGCACGTCCGTCAGCGGCTATGACCGCCCCGATGTGGTCCCTGGCCAGAGCATCACTCCGGCAAATCAAGGCCAATCGGAATGGTTCAACCCTGCAGCCTTCTGTATTATCAATTCTTCTCCGACGCAAACAGCCGCGGGCGGTTCGCCGCTATGTTCTACGGCCCTGCCAAACGGCTTCAGCCAGTTCGGGAACTTAGGTGTGGGAGCCCTGCGCGACGCGTTCTTTTATGACGTGGACTTCTCGATGGTGAAAAGTTTCCATCTCACCGAGTCCAAAAGTCTGCAAATTCGGGCGGAGGCCTTCAACGTTTTCAACATGCAAATTCTGGGCACTCCCAACGCGACGATCGGAGGCGCCAGCACCGGCGTGATCAGCAGCATCGCCAGCACGCCGAGAGAGCTTCAGTTCGGCGCGCGCTTCGTCTTCTAGAAACTAGGCCGGCGCAGAGGTTGACCGCGTGAGGCCTCTGTATTCAGTTCCCTTACGGAGTGCCACTGTGGAGAGCCTTGTCACGATCGTGGCGCGGACTGGGTAGGATGTAGCGCAGCGTTACTGGATTTGAGTTCGGCTAGAGCAGCGCACGGGATGAAAGTAAATCCAGCAGAGGAGCATGATCGTTTGAAAGAAGAAGTGGCTAACGGCCAGCCAGATTTTCGACTAGACAGCAGGAACGCGATCGTCACCGGCGGCGCGCGCGGCATTGGCCGCGCCATCGCCCTCACGTTCGCCGGCCACGGTGCCTTCGTCCACATCGTGGACATTGATCGCGAGCACGGTGCCGCAACCGTTGATGAAATCAGGGAAGTCGGCGGGAAGGCTGCTCTCGCCGCGTGTGATGTTAGCGACCCTGACGGCGTCCGCGCGGCGTTTCTGGAGGTTCGCAAGCTCGGGCCCATCCATATCTTGGTTAACAGCGCCGGAATCGCGCACATCGGCACTTTGGAATCGACCAGCGAGAGTGAGTTCGACTCCGTCTACCGTGTCAATGTAAAAGGAGTTTTTACGTGCATGCAGGCCGCGGTCGCTCACATGAAGTCCGATGGTGGTGGAGTTGTTTTGAACATTGCTTCGATCGCCGCATCGGCCGGGCTGGCCAATCGTTTTGCGTACTCCGCGACCAAAGGGGCGGTTCTCTCGATGACCTATTCTGTCGCCAAGGACTATCTCGAGCACAATATTCGCTGCAACTGCATCTCGCCGGCTCGCGTGCATACTCCTTTCGTGGACGGCTATCTCAAGAAAAACTATCCAGGAAAGGAGAAAGAAACTTTTGAGCGCTTGGCTCGGGCCCAGCCCATCGGCCGCATGGCCCAACCTCGAGAAGTTGCCTCCTTGGCCCTTCTTCTTTGCTCTGACGCGGGATCGTTCGTAACCGGCGCTGACTACCCGCTGGACGGCGGCTTTTTCCATCTTCGGGGCTGAAAGGGTCCCACTTTTTTTCGCGCAATGCCGGGCAGCTACCGTTTCTTTGCTTCATCGGAACGCAGCAAGCGGCATGGCGGCGCCTACACAGACAATTTCGCTTACAGCGCCACTGCGATCAAGGCAACCATCTGCAGGAGGATAAAACCCGTGAAAAACAATGGCATTACTCGTCGCGACTGGCTCATCCGAACAGGCGGTGCTGCCGCAGCCGCCGCGCTTCTCACGCAAGGCGTGGACGCGGGTTCGCCGAGCGACAACCCGCCAGCCCAAACCGTATCGCAAGGGGCGGCACCGCCAACTCCGCAAGACGCGGATCGCGTCCGCCGCATGAAGTGGTGGCACGAAGCAAAGTTCGGCATGTTCATCCATTGGGGCCTTTACAGCGTTCTCGGCCGTCACGAGTGGGTCATGGAGAATGAGGGCATTCCTGTCGCGGAGTACGCGCCGCTTGCCAAGCAATTTAAGCCCAAGCCGTTTCCCGCCCGCGATTGGGCCAAGATCGCCTGCGAAACGGGCATGCGTTACATGGTGATGACGACGAAACACCATGAAGGCTTTTGTCACTTCGATACCAAAACTACTGATTATTGTTCACCGAAACAGGGACCCGGCCGAGACCTGGTTCGCGAATATGTTGATGCCGCCCGCGCCGAGAATTTGCGCGTCGGTTTCTACTACTCCCTTATGGACTGGCATCATCCTGATGGGGCGCGCTGTGCTACGGACGAAGATGCGCGCAAGCGCTTGGTCGAATACATCCACACGCACATCCGCGAGCTGCTTAGCAATTACGGAAAAATTGACATCCTCTGGTACGACGTTGCCTGGCCGCTGGACGCCGCAGGTTGGGAATCCGAGCGCATGAACAAGATGGTTTTCGAGCTGCAGCCCGACATCATCGTGAACAACCGCAACAAGCTCCCTGGCGATTTCTCGACTCCCGAACAGCAAATCACTGCCGACAAGGAAGGGCGTGCCTGGGAATCTTGCATGACGCTCAACGACAGTTGGGGATATCAACGTGCCGATGATGATTGGAAGAGTCCGCGGCGCGTCATTCGAAATCTCATTTCATGTGCCCGCGATGGCGGCAATTACTTGCTGAATATTGGTCCGCGCTCCGACGGCGTTGTCCCGGAAGAATCCGTGCGTGCGCTTACCGAGGTTGGCCAATGGATGCGGAGGAATGGTGACACCATCTACAACTCCGATCCTTGCCAGCCGCGACGTTCGAACTACGCCAGCTTCACGCGCAAAGGCAACACACTCTACATGCACGTTCACTTTTGGCCTGGTGACTACGTTGTGGTAGCAGGCTTGCAAGCGCAAGTGAAGTCAGCCCGCCTCTTCGCCTCGGGCGAATCCATCACGTTTCAACAGGACGAATTTCGTGTCCGTCTTACGGGCCTGCCGGTTGAAGCCCCGGACCACCCGGTTACTACCATTGCGCTCGAATGCGACGCTCAGCCGACTCAAGACAACATCTTCGTCCGCAAAGAAAAGCCCCGCGACGGAGTGTAATTCGACTGATCCGAAGCTTCGCATCGACGCGGATCCTGGATTTGAGTCCGCGAGATCCCTAGAGTGCGCTTAACAGCTTGTTGAAAGATTTGGATTAAAGATAGTTTTTTGCCTTCATTTCTATTTTTCAGCGCATGCGAGCGAGAAGCCGAAGCGGAAAATTCAGCCGCACAGGGGCCTTTGCGTGGAGTTCCGCAAAGAAGTCGCTGAAAAAGCGGGGCTGGGTTTCGAAATTCCGTCCAAAAAACCCGTTGTTGGACCGAATGGACCGAAACGCCAGACAGTCACTTGGTTGCAAGTGTTTGATTCGAAAGAGATAGATGGCGCGCCCGGAGAGACTCGAACTCCCGACCCTCTGGTTCGAAGCCAGATGCTCTATCCAGCTGAGCTACGGGCGCGCAGTGGTCATTATAAGACAGATTCGCCGAACCGGCCGCCGGTACGCAACACGATCCGCCGTCACGCGACGGGCTGCATCGCGGAGACGAGTTCGGGAATATCAATCTTGATTAGCGTTCCCTGCCCCGGCCGGCTTTCAATCTGCAGATGGAAGTCCGTGCCGTAAAGAACGCGCAACCGCTCGCGCACGTTGCTCAACCCAATTCCCTCAACATAAACGTGTGGCAATTTTTCTTCGGAAATCCCGACACCGTTGTCCTCGATCTCGATATGCAAGCGCCCGTTGTGATTGTTCGTGCGCAGCTGAATTTGTCCGCCCTCCAGCTTTGGCGCGAGCCCGTGCTTCAAGCAATTCTCGACGATCGGCTGCAGCAACATGCTGGGAACGAACTGGTCGAGCGTATCCTCGTCCACGCGCTTGACGATATCGAGGTTGTCGCGGCCAAAGCGCGCCACTTCAATGTCGAGATAGTCGTCGATGAACTCCAGTTCCTCGCGCAAAGGCACGAACGTCTCGTGTTTGCGTAACAGGCGCCGCAAAATGTTACTTAGCTTGAGCACGACCCCGCGCGCGTTGTCCGGATCGAAGCGGATAAGCGCGGAGACGGTGTTCAGCGTATTGAAAAGAAAGTGTGGATTGATCTGCCGCGATAGCGCGTCCATGCGCGCCTTCAGCAGAAGCTGCTGGTGGCGCTCGAGATTCATTTCGATGCGTGTGTTGTTCCAGATTTTCAGCGGAGCCGCGACGGACATCAGCGTGGCGATCACCGTCAGCGCCAGCCACCAGTCCAGTTGCGGATGGAGGACGAAGAGCCACTTCAACTTGGTGGCGTGCACTAGCGCTACGCGCCCGACTTCGAGGCCCACGCACGTTCCGAGCGGCGCCATTTCCCAGGAGAGTTGCCCTTTTTTCAGCAGGCGCACTAGGGCTTTGGGAATGTTCAGAAACGTGAACGGTCCAAACGCCCACAAGTCTTCCTTATTAGGAATGGCCTGACGGATAAGTCCGCCGAGGAGTCCGGCGGCCGAGGCTGCAGGCATAGCGAGCCACTCGTGCGAAATCAGCGCCGGAATCGTGATGATGGCGCCGCCGATCGGGCCGACGACGCGCCCGCCAAGCAATCCCATCAGAAAGCCGCCCTCGAGCGAGAGGTCCGCAAAGCGGTATTGGTCGTTGACCAGCCGCAGCGTGACGCCAACGATGAGCGGCGGGGTCATGAACAGCATGAGCTTCAATTTCTGGTCCGGATCGCGCTCTTCGGTGAACAGCACGCGGCGAAACGTGTTCCACCGCGCGAGCAACGCTGCGAAAGACGAAGCCACGCCGACTTTCAGAAGAAGCGTAAAGAGCAGGTCGCGAACTGCGGATGCAGTATCCATAGATGGCGCGAGTGTCTTCGCCTACGCTAAACAAATGGAGGGGCGAAGTAAAGAGCGCGGAAACGTGAAAATCACAAGCCCGCTACCCTGAAAACGAGCAGTGCGGGCGTCCCTGCTATAATTTTTGTTTCTTATGAAACGGAATACCAAATCGAGAAAACACGTGACGAAGAAAAGCAGCCCGCTGCAGCTTGTCGCACGAGCAAAACTGCCGACGCGTTACGGGCCGTTTGAAATCTACGGCTTCACTGGGCGGACCGCACAAGAAGAAGGCATCGCGCTTGTCAGAGGCAAGCTCAACGGAAAAAAACCGCCGCTGGTACGCGTGCACTCGCAGTGCTTGACTGGCGACGTGTTGACCTCCCTGCGTTGTGACTGCCGCGCCCAACTGGAGCTATCGCTGAAGAAAATCGGCGAAGCCGGCTCCGGCGTTTTGCTTTATCTTCCGCAGGAAGGCCGCGGAATTGGTTTGATGAACAAGCTGCGCGCTTATGAACTGCAGGATCGCGGCATGGACACGGTCGAAGCCAATGAAACGCTCGGTTTTGCGGCGGATGCGCGAGACTACGATTTTTCGGCGCGCATGTTGAAAAAACTCGGCGCGACAAAGATCCGGTTGCTTTCGAACAACCCGGAAAAAGTACGGCAGTTGGAAGCGTCGGGGATCCGCGTGACGGAGCGCGTCCCGTGCCAGCCGCGCGTCTCGCCGATCTCACGCGCGTATCTGCAAACAAAGAAAAAGAAAATGGGACACCTGCTCGACGGATTCTAGCCTTTCCATCAATCTCCGAACGGAAGTTCTGCATTACCCGCCGCCGACCAGATGCACGATCTCATAGCGGTCGCCGGATTCCACGATGGTTTCCCGCCAATTCGTACGCGGCAGGATTTCCAGGTTGCGCTCGATGGCCACCCGGCCAGAGTCGAGCTGCAACGCCAGAAGTAAATCGCAGACCGTCGAACCGGATTTTGCTTCGCGATTTTCGCCGTTCACTACTATGGAGATCGTCGTTTCCATTCCTTCGCCTGCCGCCCGCACCGCACGCGCGTCATTTCGTCGTCTGCGAATTATTCCGATTATCCGGCTGGTACGCGCGGCTTGGCCCGCAATTGATATCGCAGATGCCCGTTCGCTGCGCCGTGCGCTGCTTCTATCACCAACGCCGGTTCGTGAGAGTTTAGATTGGGCATTTCAAATTCGATCTGCGTACTGCCATCCGCTCCCGTTTGCGCCGTGTATTCTGATTTCGTCGCCGAACCGTCTATGCGCACGACAACTTTGGCGCCGGACAGCGCAGCTCCATTCTGATTCTGCCGGACAGCGATTTGCAAACTCGCGCGCTTTCCAGAAAGCCAGGACCGCGCGTTCAGCAACTCCAAATTCAGAGGCGGCGTGGGAGTCGCGGAATTGGTTGGCGCGGCGGGCTTTTGCGCGGATGCAGCATTGGGTGAACCAGCGGAAGTATCCGGGAGCTTAAGCGCGCCACTGCGAATTTCATCAGCAACGGCCTGGTGCTGTGCGTCAATGCGTTCGCGCAGTTGCATCTCGCGGTTGTGATCCAGCGGAAGGAGATCACGATAGTGATTCGTGCGCCGGTGCAGCACGCGGCCCTTCAAGTACACCGTCGTGTCAATCAACGCCGTGGTTGTTCCGCGATCTTCGGTCTGCACGTGATACACGGATGTTCCGACTTTCACATCCGAATTGTGGCCGATAAGCATTTAACCGAAGGCTCCCTGGAAGTTAAGAAGCTCCAAGTATTCGCGGAATCGCTCGCCAGGATTTGTCCGTCGCGATTTGACCGACTGACGGTCGAATGGATATTATAACGCTTCGCCATGAGCGATTCGGGACTACAAGCGTACTACCCGCTTCTTATACACCTGCTGGTCGCGTCGGCGCTCGCCGGAGTGTTAACCACGCTCTCCGTGCTGGTCGGTTGGCGCCGCCCCAGCCGCGAAAAACAATTACCCTACGAATGCGGCATGGAGCCCACCGGCGACGCGCGCGCGCCGATTTCCGTGAGGTTCTACTTGGTGGCGATGGTCTTCATTTTGTTCGACGTCGAGGCCATTTTCTTGTACCCCTGGGCCTTCATTTATCGCGACCTTATCAATACGTCGAAGGGATTGTACGGCTTCGCGGAGATGATGGTGTACATTGCCATTCTGCTCGTGGGCTACTTCTACCTTTGGAAAAAAGGCGCGCTCGATTGGCATAAGTATTAGCGCGCGTTTGAGGGATTCGAAACGGTGACGGAAAACAGCGGCGATAAAGCTAATGTTGTGGCTGAGCGGCTCCGCGCGTGGAATCCCAACGCGATCGAAGAAGTGATTGAATATCGCGGTGAAATTACCATCATACTGCCGCGCAAGATTTTACGCGCCGCCGCCGAGTTTTGCAGGGACCACGCCGACCTGAAATTCAATCTGCTCAGCGATGGGACCTGCGTGGACCGCCACCCACATGAGCCCCGCTTCGAACTGAACTACCACCTAGTTTCCATTCCTCGCAAAGACCGCCTGCGTCTGCAAGTGCGCCTGGCATCCTCGGACCCCGTTGTGGATTCGCTCGTCCCGGTATGGCCGGGGGCCAACTGGCTGGAGCGCGAAATATTCGACCTCTTCGGAATACGATTTTCGGGCCATCCGGATTTGCGGCGCATTTTATTGCCTGACACCTGGGAAGGCTATCCGCTGCGCAGAGATTATCCCGTCGAGGGCTTCCGCGACGTACCAACCCTTCCCGGTTTCAAGAAAAGCTCCGTATGACCACTACCGTCGAGACCGCCACCGGCGCGACAAAAACCATGGTCCTGAACATGGGACCGCAGCATCCATCCACGCACGGTGTGCTCCGCGTGCTGCTGGAGCTGGATGGCGAAATCGTGGTCAAGGCCGTTCCGGACCTCGGTTATTTGCACACTGGAATTGAGAAGAGCTGCGAAGACAAGACCTATTCGCAAGCCATCACGTTGACCGACCGGATGGATTACCTGAATCCGCTCGGAAATAACCTCGTCTACTGCCTGGCGGTCGAAAAGCTGCTCGGGCTGGAAGCGCCGAAGCGCGCGCAATACGTGCGTGTGCTAATGGTCGAGTTGCAACGCATTTCGTCGCACCTGGTGTGGCTCGGAACGCACGCCATCGACATGGGGGCGATGTCCGTATTTCTCTACTGCTTCCGCGAACGTGAAGAAATCCTGAAGATCTTCGAAATGTTCGCCGGTCAACGCATGATGACCAGCTACATCCGCATCGGCGGAATCGCGCTGGAGCCGCCCGCCGGCTGGCGTCCGGTCGTCGAGCGATTCCTGAAGATGATGCCGAGCCGCATTGACGAGTACGAGCAGTTGCTCACCGGCAACCGCATCTGGATGGGCCGCACCAAGGGCGTGGGCTACATTTCCGCGGAAGATGCGGTGGCGAACAGCATGACTGGACCAACCCTGCGCGCCGCCGGGCTGGCGTACGACAATCGCAGAGTCTTTCCGTACTCGAGCTACGAGGAGTTCGAGTTCGACGTTCCAACCCGCACTGATTCGGACTGCTTCGGGCGATACATGGTGCGCGTCGCGGAGATGCGCGAGAGTTTGAAGATTTGCCGCCAGGCCATGGCCAAGATTACGGATTCCGGCGCCATCCGAGCCGACGCGCCAGGAATCATTCCTCCGCAGCGCGAAAAAATGAAGACAGAGATGGAAGCGCTCATCTACCACTTCAAAATCTTCACCGAAGGCTTTTCGCCACCGCCGGGAGAAGTCTTCGCCGCCGTGGAGTCTCCGCGCGGCGAGCTCGGCTGTTTCATCGCCAGCGACGGCTCGCCCAAGTCGCTGCGCACGCATTTTCGTTCGCCGTCTTTCATCAATCTACAGGCGCTGCCCAAGCTCATCATTGGCCAATTGATTGCCGACGTCGTGGCTTGCATCGGAACCATTGACATCGTGCTGGGAGAGGTCGACCGCTGACGCATGGAACTCACCCAACAACTCAGAGACAGGTTCGAGAAGCTGCAGACGGCCTATCCCTTCAAGCGCAGCGCGCTGATTCCCATGCTTATGTACGCGCAGGACGAGTACGGCTGCGTCAGCGACGAAATGATCGCCGAAATCGCTAAGCGGCTGGACCTGCGCACCGTGGAGGTCGAAGAGACTCTCGCGTACTACTCCATGCTTCATCGCAAGCCCATCGGCAAATTCCACGTGCAGGTGTGTACCAACGTCGCTTGCATGCTCAAGGGCGGCAACGAAATTCTGGAACGCGCAAAAAAGCGCCTGGAAATCGGCCACAAGGAAGTGACGCAGGACGGCGTGTTTTCGCTCGAGGAAGTGGAATGTATCGGCGCCTGCACCGGCGCTCCGGCCATGCAGGTCAACTACGACTTCCACGAAAATCTCACGCCCATGAAGTTCGACCGCATTATCAAGGACCTCGACAGCGGAACCGTCCCGACTCCGGAGCCGGTCACTTCCGGCGCCTTGCACCCCCGCGAACCCGGAGAAACGCCGCTCATTAGCAAGCGCTGGGGCATCAAAAACTCGCACAAGATTGACGTGTACCTGGAGCACGATGGCTACAAAGCGCTCGCAAAAGCGCTGAAGGACATGACGCCGGAGACGATCATCGACGAAGTGAAGAAGTCCAGCCTGCGCGGCCGCGGCGGCGCCGGTTTCCCCACGGGAATGAAGTGGTCCTTCGTGCCGAAAGATTCGCCGAAGCCGAAATACCTGATCTGCAACGCCGACGAATCCGAGCCGGGCACCTGCAAAGATCGCCCGCTCATGGAGATGGACCCGCACCAGTTGATCGAAGGCATGGTCATCGCCGGCCGCGCCATCGGCGCCCTTCGCGGATTCATTTACGTCCGCGGCGAATACCGCTACGTCCTGGATATCGTCGAAGAAGCGGTGCAAGAGGCCTACGCCAACGGCTATCTCGGCAAAGACATTCTCGGCACCGGTATAGACTTCGATCTCCTCACACACACCGGCGCGGGCGCCTACGAATGCGGCGAAGAATCCGCGCTCATGGAATCGCTCGAAGGCAAGCGCGGCTATCCGCGCATCAAGCCTCCCTTCCCTGCCGTAGTCGGCCTCTACGGCTGCCCCACGATTATCAATAACGTCGAAACCCTTAGCTCCGTTCCCGCCATCATTCTGGAAGGCGGCGAAAAATACGCGCAGCGCGGCACTCCGAAAAACGGCGGCACGCGCCTCCTTTGCGTCGCCGGCCACGTTAACAAGCCCGGTATTTATGAAATTCCCCTCGGCATGAACATGAAAAAGTTCATCTACGAAATGGCCGGAGGAATTCCCGGCGGCAAGAAACTCAAAGCCGTTATTCCGGGCGGCAGTTCCTGCCCCATCATGAGCGCAAGTGAAATCGACATCCCCATGGACTACGACTCCGTCGCCAAGGCCGGCTCCATGCTCGGCTCCGGCGGCATGGTCGTCATGGACGAAGACACCTGCATGGTGGATATGGCGCGGCGCATCATGCATTTCTACGCGCACGAATCCTGCGGCTGGTGTATCCCCTGCCGCGAAGGCACCTCCTGGCTCAAGAAAATGCTCGATCGCTTCCACGCCGGCTACGGCAGGCCGGAAGATATCGACATTGTCGGCGAACTAGCCAAGAACATGCTCGGGCGAACCTTCTGCCCGCTCGGCGACGCCGCCGCGCTGCCCACCATCAGCATCGTGCAAAAATGGCGCAACGAATTTGAGGACCACTTGCACGGCAAGTGCGCGTACAAATCCGCGGAAGCGCTGGTTGGCTCGCGCTAGGAATCCATGGCAGAGACTAAGCTCATCAACCTGAAAATCAACGACCGCGACGTGCAAGTCCCCGCCGGAACACTCGTCATTGAAGCCACGCGCCGCATCGGCACGGAAGTCCCGTCGTTCTGTTACTACCCGGAATTGTCATTGCAAGCGGCCTGCCGCATGTGCCTGGTCGAAGTCGAGAAAATGCCCAAGCTCCAGACCGCCTGCACGCTCGTCGCAACCGAAGGCATGGTCGTTCGCACCAACACCGATCAGGTGCGCGGCGCGCGCAAAGCCATGCTGGAATTCCTCCTCACCAACCATCCTCTCGATTGCCCGGTCTGCGACAAGGGCGGCGAGTGCGAACTTCAGGACATGGTCTTCCGCTACGGCGCCGACACCAGCCGCTTCGTCGAAGAAAAAATCCACCGCCCCGAAGAAAAGTGGTCCGAGCTTGTTTATTACGATGCTCCGCGCTGCATTCTGTGCTTCCGCTGTGTGCGCGTTTGCGACGAGGGCATGGACGTCAAGGCGCTCGGCGTGGGCATGCGCGGCGCCAACAGCATCATCATTCCCAACCGCGAAGATCACCTCGAATGCGAAGAATGCGGCATGTGCATTGATATTTGCCCGGTCGGCGCGCTCACCAGCGGCACGTACCGTTACAAGACGCGCCCTTGGGAAATGACCTACGTTTCCACCGTGTGCACCCACTGTTCGAACGGCTGCAAAACCACTCTCAGCGTGCGCAACCACGAAATCATGCGCGCCAACAATCGCGACCTCTCCGGCATCAACGGCGATTTCCTCTGCGTCAAGGGCCGCTTCGGCTTCGATTTTACGAAGCACGCCGAGCGCGTGAAGCAGCCCATGGTCCGCAAAGGCGACAAGCTCTATCCCGTTTCGTGGGAAGAAGCCGCGCAAACCGCCGCTGCCAAGCTCAAACAGGCATTCGATGCCGGCGGAAAAGACGCCATCGGGTTCATCGGTTCGAACCGCACCTCGAACGAAGAAAACTATTTGTTCCAGCGTCTGGCGCGCGCCACTTTTGGCACCAACAACATTGATCATCACCGCACCGCGGATTACACCGGACTCGTAACCGCTCTCGGCGAGCGCGCGAGCGACTCCATGCTCACCATGGGCGATCTCGCGCAATCCAAATCCATTCTCCTCATCGGCAACGACGCCACCAACCAGAATCCCCTCGTGGCCTGGCAGATTCGCAAAGCCATTCGCCTGCACGGCGGGAAGCTTTTCATTTTGTCCGCGCGGGACGTCCAGCTCCAGCGCAAAGCCACGCAAACCGTGAAAGTTGCCGCCGGGCAGGAAGCTCAAGCGATTCGCTGGATGGCGCACGAAGAGGGCCAGCTGCAAAGCGGTCTCGTCGAGCAGCTCGTCCAGTTGAAAGCTGCGCTCGAAGCCATGCCGGATGTCGCCATCGTTTTCGGCACGGAGCTCACCGGCTCCGCGATCGCCCAACTCGTAGCCTTTGGTTCAAAGCTTCCCGGCAAAGTCCGCTACATGGCCCTCGGCGACTACAGCAATTCGCGCGGCGCGGCGGACCTGGGCTTGCTTCCCGATCGCCTGCCTGGCTACGGCCACGTGGACGATTCTTCTGCGCGCGACGCCTTCGAACGCCGGTGGGGCGTCGTGCTTTCGCCGAAACCCGGCTTGACCGCTCCCGCCATGATCGAAGCGGCGCAAAACGGAAAGCTCAAAGCTCTGTACGTCATGGGCGCAAACCCGTTCTCGCACTACGGCACGCTCGGCTTCGGGCGCGGTAAGCTCGAAGTGCTCATCGTGCACGAAATGTTTTTGACCGAAACCGCGCGCGTCGCCGACGTCGTCTTTCCCGCCGCTTCCGCCTACGAAAAAGACGGCACGGTAACCAATACCGCTGGCGAAGTCCAGTTGCTGCACAAAGCCGCCGAAATCATGGGCCCGCGCAGCGACTTCGACTTGCTCAGAATCATCTCGCACCAGTTGGAGCGGCTCGGTATCGGCAAAGCCTTCCACTACAAAGCTCCGGACGCGGTCTTTGAAGAAATTCGCAACGCGGTTCCCGGCTATAACGTGCAACCGGCGGGTTTGCTGACTGGCGGCGCAGAGCTCACGCAAGTCCGCGTGCCGAAAAATGGCCACGCGCCCTACGACGTTCCCGCCGGCCTCATTCGCTCCGCGCAAGACACGCTTTTCACCAGCGGCTCTCTTGGCCGCTTCTGCTCGATGATGGAATCTTTGCCGGAGGCTGCAGCCAAGCCGTGAACGCCTTTCTATTTGCAAACGCCACGTTGATCATCACGCTGGTCAAGGTTGCCCTGCTTTTGTTCATCGTGTTGACCGTCAACGCCTATCTGACGTGGTTCGAACGCAAAGTTGTGGCGCACATGCAGTCGCGCTGGGGGCCGCATCGCGTCGGCCCGCACGGCCTCCTGCAACCGCTCGCCGACGGCGCAAAATTTCTTTTGAAAGAAGATCCCACGCCCGCCGGCGTGGACAAGTTCACCTATTTTCTCGCGCCCCTTATGGCGCTCGCGCTCGCGCTGACCTCCATCGCCATCATTCCGTTTGGGCCCAATCCCCTTCCCTGGAAAATCTGGGGCCAGGACGTTTATCTCGGCATCACCAATCTCAACATTGGCATTCTTGCGCTCTTCGCCATCACCGCGCTCAGCGTCTACGGCGTCGCTCTCGCTGGCTGGTCCTCCAACAGCAAATATCCCTTGCTCGGTGGCTTGCGCAGTTCCGCGCAAATGGTCAGCTACGAACTCGCGCTCACCATGTCCGTTGTCGGCGTGTTGCTCATGGCCGGCAGCTTCAATCTCCGCGACATCATCACCGCGCAGTCCCACCATCTCGAACGCGGCATTTTCGGCTGGAACGTTTGGCCGCAGATTCTCGGCTTCTTCTGCTTCTTCATCGCCGCGGTCGCCGAGACCAATCGCGTCCCGTTTGATCTTCCCGAAGCGGAATCCGAACTCGTCGCCGGATTCCACACGGAGTATGCCAGCTTCAAGTTCGCCATGTTTTTCATCGCCGAATACACCAGCATGATCACCGTGTCCTGCCTCTGCACCATCATGTTTTTCGGCGGCTGGTTGTCACCCATCCCGGAACTTCCGTGGTTGCATTTCACCCACTACTTGCCGTCGGCGATCTTGATTCCGTTCGGCCTCTGGGTCATTTGGGACGGCATCCGCTACGAAACCATTTTCGGCCGCGTGGTACTGCCCGCCATCGGCACGGTCATCACCGCCATCGGCGTAGTTCTTGCGGTATTCCCCGCCGTCAACGAATTCGTTCAGGGCCCCTTCTGGCTGCTCGCGAAAATCGGCACGTTTTTGTTCATCTACGTCTGGATGCGCGGCACGCTTCCGCGCTTCCGCTATGACCAGCTCATGTCCTTTGGCTGGAAGCTGCTGCTTCCGGTTTCCATCGCCAATGTGGTCATCACCGCGTTTGTTCTGTTGATGCGAGGTCCCCAGTGACGGCGCAACTTGCCATTTTCTTTATCCTCGCCGTGATCGCCGTGCTTGGCGCGTTGAGCCTTATTTTCCAGCGCCATCCTATTCACAGCGCGCTATCGCTCATCGTGGTGATGGTTGCGCTGGCCGGCTTGTACCTTCTCATGGGCGCGGACTTTGTCGCCGCTGTGCAGATTATCGTCTATGGCGGCGCCATCATGGTGCTCTTCATCTTCGTCATTATGCTCCTGAACGCCGGCATCGAAGAGCGCACCGACGTCTCCAAACTCGCCGGCATTGCCGGAATTCCTTTGGCTGTCGCGCTGCTCGGATTTCTCGCCGCCGCCGTGGCACGCTCCAGCGAAAGCGCCCAGGGCTCTGGACAGATGGCGCTGGCCTCCACGAAAGAAATCTCCACGATGCTTTTCCGCGAGTTCGTCTATCCGTTCGAACTGACCTCTTTTCTGATTCTCGTGGCCATCCTCGGCGCGCTCGTTCTCGCGCAGCGGGACAATTGACGATGGTTCCGACCAACTACTATCTCGTTCTCAGCGCGATACTGTTCGGCCTCGGCGTCGTGGCCTTTGTCTTCAAACGCAACATCATTGCGATTTTCATGTCCATCGAACTGATGCTCAACGCCGTGAATCTCGCTTTCGTGGCTTTTAGCCAAGCCAAGCATCAGTCCGACGGCCAGGTTTTTGTCTTGTTCGTGATTGTCGTCGCCGCTGCGGAAGCCGCTGTCGGCCTCGGCATCATTATTTTGACGGCTCGGAACCGGCAGTCGCTCAACGTGGAAAAAGTGAATCTGCTCAAACTCTAATGTCCATGCTTGAACATTTGTGGATCATTCCTCTCCTGCCGCTGCTCGGCTGCGCCACCAATGGTCTGTTCGGCCGCAAGTGGCCGAATAAGATCGTCACAGCCGTCGCGCTGAACGCCACCGGCTTCTCCTTCCTGGCCGCCCTCGAAGCCGTCCGCGAATTCCTGGGCCCTGACAACCAGGCGCTCGTCCACACACACTTCTTCAACTGGATTTCCGCCGGCACTTTCACCGCCGGCTTCGATCTCCAGATGGATCAGCTCACCGTCGTCATGCTGCTCGTCGTTACCGGCGTCGGTTTCCTCATCCACATCTACGCCACCGGCTACATGGCCCACGAGGGCGGCTACTATCGCTTCTTCTCGTATCTCAATCTATTCATGTTTTTCATGCTCATCCTCATCCTTGCCGCCAATTACGTTCTGCTCTTCGTCGGCTGGGAAGGCGTGGGCCTGTGCAGCTATCTGCTCATCGGTTTCTACTTCCTGAAAAAAACCGCTTCCGACGCCGGCAACAAGGCCTTCATCGTCAATCGCATTGGCGACTTCGGCTTCATGCTCGGCATGTTTCTCCTCTTCCGCACCTTCCACACTTTGGATTTTCAGGGCGTCTTCGAAGCCGCGCAAAATCCTGCGTGGACCCACGAAGCCTGGGGCCAATTCGGCACCTTCACCGTGGCCTGCCTGCTCCTCTTCATGGGCGCCACCGGCAAATCCGCCCAGCTTCCTCTCTACGTCTGGCTTCCCGACGCCATGGAAGGCCCCACGCCCGTCAGCGCGTTGATCCACGCCGCCACCATGGTCACTGCCGGCGTCTACGTCGTCGCCCGTTCGCACGTGCTTTTCCTTCACTCCGAAACGGCCATGGTCGTCGTCGCCGTCGTCGGCTGCGCTACGGCTTTCTTCGCTGCGACCATCGGCCTCGTCCAGACCGACATAAAAAAAGTTCTCGCCTATTCCACCGTCAGCCAGCTCGGCTACATGTTCCTCGCCTGTGGCGTCGGCGCTTTCACCGCGGGCATCTTCCACCTCATGACCCACGCCTTCTTCAAAGCCCTCCTCTTCCTCGCTGCCGGCTCCGTGATTCACGCCATGGGCGGCGAACAGGAAATGGGCAAGATGGGCGGCCTCGGCGGCAAGATTAAAAAAACCTACCTCACCATGATGATGGCCACGCTGGCCATCGCCGGAATCTTTCCCTTCGCCGGATTCTTCAGCAAGGATTCCATCCTGTTCCACACCTTCCAGGAACAACCCGGCGGCCAGATCCTCTACGGATTTGGTCTATTCACTGCGCTGCTTACTTCTTTCTATATGTTCCGCTTGATGTTCCTCACCTTCACCGGCAAGCCGCGCTTCGACGAGCATCACGTTCATGTCCACGAGTCGCCCTGGAGCATGCTCGGGCCGCTCGTCGTGCTTGCCGTGCTCTCCATCATCGGCGGATGGGTCGCCGCTCCCGCGCTATGGGGCGGACCTGATTATTTTTCAGCTTTTCTTCAGCCCGTCTTCGGCGCGCCGGAAGCCGCAGGCGCCGAAGCTGCGGCTCACAACACCGAGCTGATTCTCTCCGCCGTGGCGCTGGCCACTGCGCTGCTTGGCCTCGCTCTCGCCTGGTGGCTCTATATCACCCGGCCCAGCAAGCCGGAACAACTGGCCAAATCCATGAAGCCCGCGTACACCACGCTGCTCCACAAGTATTACGTGGATGAGCTTTACGCCGCCGTTGTAATCAAGCCGCTGCTCTGGCTCTCCACCAACTTCCTCTGGAAAATCGTCGACGTCGCCGGCATCGACGCCACCGTGAACGGAATCGCGAGCGGCGCCACCAGCATTGGCGACACCGTGCGCCACACACAATCCGGCAATACGCGCAGCTACGCGGTGTGGGTCGTCATCGGCGCGCTGGTTATCATCGCCGTGATTTTCTTCTGGCCTGTAGCGAAACCCGTTGTGGGGATGGTGCCCTAATGGCCGGCGCGCCTTTGCTTACGATACTCATTTTCTTCCCGGCGCTAGGCGCCGTCGGCTTGGTTTTCCTCCGCTCCGACGACCACGAATGGATTCGCCGCTCTGCGCTCACGGTTTCCGCCGTCGAATTGATCGCTTCCGTGTGGATTCTCCTCGCCGGCGTGCCGCTTGGCAGCAAAGGTTACCAACTCGAGGAGTTTCATCGCTGGATCAGCCTCGGCCCGCACGGCAGCGCTCCGGAAACTTTCATCAACTATCACCTCGGCGCCGACGGCATCAGCCTCTTCCTTGTCATCTTGACGACCTTCCTCACGGTCATCTCCGTTCTCTGTTCCTGGAGCAGCATCCAGAAGCGCGTCAAAGAATTCTTTGTCATGCTTCTGCTTCTCGAGGTCGGCGTCATAGGCGTGTTCCTCTCTCTGGACCTCTTCCTCTTCTTCCTCTTCTGGGAAGTCATGCTCATTCCCATGTACTTCCTCATCGGCATCTGGGGACACGAGCGCCGCATTTACGCCGCTGTGAAATTCGTTCTTTACACGATGGCCGGCTCCATCCTCATGCTCGTCGGCATTCTGTGGCTTTACAACGCCACCGGCACGTTCGACTTGCCGGTCATCCAGCAAGCCTTGCAAAACGGCGCTCTCACACTGCCTCGACAGACCGAGACGCTTCTATTCCTCGCCTTCTTCGTGGCTTTCGCCATCAAGGTTCCGCTGTTCCCGTTCCACACCTGGCTGCCGGACGCGCACGTCGAAGCGCCCACCGCCGGCTCCGTCATCCTGGCCGGCGTGCTCCTCAAAATGGGCACCTACGGCATGATTCGCTTCTGCCTGCCGCTTTTCCCCGAAGCCTCGCATCGTTTCGCGCCTGCCATCGCCACGCTGGCTATCATCGGCATTATTTACGGCGCGCTCGTGGCCCTCGTTCAGCCGAACCTGAAAAAACTCGTCGCCTACTCCAGCGTCAGCCACCTTGGCTTCGTCGTTCTCGGCATATTCGCGTTCCAGCACATCTCCATGCAGGGCGCGGTTTTCCAGATGCTCGCGCACGGCGTTTCCACCGGCGGATTGTTTCTTCTCGTCGGCATGTTGTACGACCGCCGCCACACTTTTGAAATCGCGCAGTATGGCGGCCTCTCCACGCCCATGCCCTGGCTCGCAGCCTTTTTCCTCTTCGTGGCGCTCTCTTCGATGGGCCTGCCCATGCTCAATGGCTTCGTCGGCGAATTTTTGATTTTGCTCGGCACCTATCAGGCGCATTGGCACTGGGCCGCGTGGGCCGCGACGGGCGTCATTCTCTCGGCCTGCTATTTGCTGTGGTCTTACCAGCGCGTGTTCTACGGCGGCGTTACCGTGGAAAAGAACAAAGCCTTGCCTGACGTTTCGGCGCGCGAGGGTTGGATTCTCGCCACCGTGGCCGTCGTCGTATTGTGGATGGGCATCGGCTCAACCACCATCACCGCGCGCACCGCCAACGCCAGCCAGACCGTCCTCGATCAAATGACGCGCCCCGCGCGGCCCTACGAAGCATCCGCGCCGGCACAAGTTCCCGCTGCGGCCGTTGTGGGGGCACCGCGTGCTGCCTCAACTCCAACCAGCACCGTTGTAGGGGCACGGCATGCCGTGCCCGCTGCCCCGCCACAGTCGTCGGCCGACGGCGGCGCGGTGCTACATCAAAATTCAACCGTCGCAAGGCTCGGAGCCCGCTAAATGTTCCCCAGCACCCCAGACCTGCTCAGCGTTCTTCCGGAGCTCATTTGGTGCGCGTTTGGCGCGCTCCTGATGGTGCTTCAGCCGCTGACGCGCAATCGCAGCGTGTTCATGACCGTCGCCGCGCTCGGCGCGATCCTCGGGGTTGTCGGTAATTTCTACAACGTCCACCATCCGTCCGCCGCGGGCTTCTCCGGCCTGGTGGCCAGCGATCCTTTCAGCGTTTTCTTTCATCACCTGATCGGTTTCATTTCGCTGCTCGTGATTCTTGCCGCGGATTCTTATCTCGACCGCGAACGCCTGGAAGCCGCCGAATTTTACGCGCTCATCCTCTTCGCCACGGCCGGCATGGGCGTGCTCGCTTCCGCGCAGGAACTCCTCACCGCGTTCATCGGCCTTGAAATGAGTTCGATCTCGAGCTACATCCTCGCGGGATACCGGCGCGACACGCTGAAATCCGGCGAATCCGCCATGAAGTATTTCCTGCTCGGCTCCTTCGCCACGGCGTTTTTCCTGTACGGCATTTCGCTCGTCTACGGCGTTACCGGCACCACGAATTTGCTCAAAATGGCCGGCGCCGATTCCTCGAGCAATCTTTTGAAGCTCGGCTTGGCCTTGATTCTCATCGGCCTCGGATTCAAGGTAGCCGCCGCGCCCTTCCAGATTTGGACACCGGACGTCTACGAAGGCGCTCCCACTCCCGTCACGGCGCTGTTTTCCGCCGGCCCAAAGGCTGCGACGTTTGCACTCTTACTGCGCATTTTCGCGGACGTGCCGGCCGCCACGACATTCTGGTTCTGGGCATTCTGGATTCTCGCTGCGTGCACCATGTTCGCGGGAAATCTCGGCGCGCTGCTCCAGACCAACGTCAAGCGCCTCCTGGCGTACAGCTCCATCGCGCACGCGGGCTACATCCTCGTGGCGTTTGCCGCGGTCACCAATCTCGCCGCACCCCAGGACGAAAACGGCACCGGCGCCAGCTCCGCCTATGCCGCGGTACTTTTCTATTTGCTTAGCTACGCGCTCGTGAAGGTCGGCGCGTTTACGATAGTTTCGCAGTTGGGCGGCGCGGGAGAAAAGCACATCACCATTGATGATTACGCGGGCCTCGGCGAACGCCAGCCCGTCGTAGCCGCCATGCTTTCTCTCTTTTTGCTATCGCTTCTGGGATTGCCCGTCACCGCGGGCTTTCTCGGCAAGTTCTATATTTTCAAGGCTGCCATCGACTCCGGCCTCATCTGGCTCGCCGTGCTCATGGCCATCAACAGCATCATCGGCGCCTACTATTACATTCGCATCATCGTCGTGATGTACATGCGCGAGCCTGCGGCCGAAGCGGCCGCGGCGGTTCCTTCGCGATTCCCGCTCGCGGTCAATTTCGTCATCGCAGTCACAGCCATCGGCGCCGTCTATTTCGGCGTGTTCCCGAACAAAGCCCTGTTCACGTATTTGCTGCAGTCCGGTCTGCTCCATCGCTAAGCTGCGCTGGTCGCGAGAGGTCGATTGGCCGACCAAGAACTTGTCTGATAAGTGCTCGCGGAGCTGGCAAGGACGTTCCTCCGGGGGCCGAACCCCTTGGTTTTCAAGCTCTTTTTGTCGGAGCTGAAGCTCCGATCCTCATAAGTCCTTTGGAATCATATTCTTTGCAGACCCAGCGGCGTAAGTGCTTTAGAATCACATTCTTCCAAAAAATAGGGAGGGGGTGAGGTCAAGGCGGAGAAGCCAATTACCTTCCACTCGCTTACCGAGGGGTATGTACATGGGAATTCGCAAGTCACCGGCGAGCGCTCTTTAGTTCCTCAGTCCTCGCGCCCATTTCGGCGAGTCGTCCCTCAAGTGTCCGTCAATCGTCTCCGGGGTTTTCTCGAAGGACTGGCCTTGGAGCAGTTTTTTATTTTACACCGTGGGTGGATCGGGCCCGCTGCCCATCAACAATGTGGATTTGCGATTCGTGATCAGGCTCAAAAAGAAGCCGATGAAAAAAACCGCCTTCGCTCTTATCGAGCAGCACCCAAAATCATCTCGGCGATCGATCTCTTCCCCACCCGCCCAGATAAAGGCTTCAAACCAAGTTTTCTCGAACAGTATCGGCGGTTAGAACGCCGCTCACGCTAAAGAGCCTCTGGAGGCCGTCTGGTCCCAAACTCACTTCGCGCGGTGAACGCATCCTGGCCTCTACCATCGCAACGAGCGCATCGGCTTCCACAAGGCATACCTCATTTACGTCAGTCTCCATCTTTAGTGAGCGAATAGCATCGTCGTAGTCATCCGCAAACTTGCTGGACACGATCAAGTAGTAGATGTTGCGGAGGCCGCGCCGTTTTTTGAGTTCCCTGCTCTGGGTCGTGATGTATTCCTTTACCGCTCGGTCGTCCGTACCCATGTTGTAGCCGTCGGCTCGCACCTTACCGTCCCAGAGGACTGCGTAAGAATCGTCGAGGTTCAGGGCTTGTCCATCCGGCACTCTGCCTTGCCCTTGCCCAAGCAGCTTCGTCTCATAACCCAGAACGGTGAAAGCGGCGTTAATGCTTTTTTCAAATGCACGTTCCAAGCTAGTCCCTGATGCCTTTGCTGCTTCGCGCAAGGACGCCTCATTTCGCGCCATTCTTGGTAACACAGAAATGATTGGCGGAATGTAGCTTTCGGGCAGACGAATGATCGCTTCCTGAGTGATTGGAATCCGGGGGCTTTGCGCTATTTCCACATGACTGTTCTCGCGTGTCAGCGGTTTATTTTCTGCGTAAGACTTTCCACCTTTGAACCAGAACACATGCTCGACTTCATAAAGGCCGAAGTTCTTTCCGCTTTCCTTTGTGAAAACTTCGCCCAGTTCTTCATGAATGTGTTTGTAGGTGAGGTAATCAGTGGCAGGTTCCCCAGTCGGAACCCATAGATTCATGTCCGTCATCGTATTTACGCTGTTTGTATAGAAAACCGGCCAAACATTTCGCTCTTGAATCTGCCAAAAGTAAGACAGGAAAAACGGAACACTGCCTGGCTTGGGTCGGCCCGCTTTTGTGCCGCCCGATTCCAAATGGTGTTCGCCGATGCGACTCACATAGTTGCAGAAGGTCTTGATCTGGCCGGACCCAATATCTTCGTTCATCGGCACCTTTATGGCCGCCTTTATTTCCTGGTCGCATTTGGTGGGGTCATCGGCAACGTTGACCAGCATATTGAAGAACATCTGCCCTTTGATTCCCTTAAAGCCCCAGAACTCATTTCGCTTATTTATTCCATCGACTTTTGTCTTGAACTCAGTAAGTTGCACCTGCCCTGAGAGGTACTCTTTCACCAACGGCTTAAGCTCACTCTCGATTAAGCGCACGCGCTGTTGGTCCCATTCCGACTCAACCTCTATCATAGTTCGACCATTAGGGTCCTTGGGGGCACTCAGATAGGCTCGGACAACCTCCAAGGCGGTTTGAATCTGGTTGCTGTCGAGGATGTGTTGCATCTTCTCAGTCATCGATTTTGGGACAGTGAGTTCACTTGTGTTGTGCTTTCGGGAAAATCTTATCGGCAGTCAGGATTAAATCAAGCGCGGAAGGGCCAACGTGCAGTTTCCAACCAGTTGTCACAGTCGTGGTGCCCTTCGTGAGCGTGACCGGGCCGATTACCTTTGCGCGTTGCCAAGCTCAACTATATTCGACCGAGACTTCCATGACAGGCTTGAGGTCGTCGTTTAGCATATTGGAGTCCCTTCGTTAGCTATCGTAGCGCCGAACGCGCCTATCATGTCGTACCCTGCATGTTCTCGCGCTTTTTTGTGAAAGCGGCATAGCTTACTCGTTACGGTATATAGGCAGTGCCCTGGGCTGGTATCATCCGGTACGCTATGTGGACCGGGTCACGCCGCGATAAAAGCACTTGGACCCGAAGCGGGCAGGCAGGTCGTTTTCCCGAGTCTCCTGCAGTAGCCGTTCGTCGCGCGGCTAATCCGCTATAACCTGACCCGGTTCCACCAAAACAAAAGAGCCCGGAAGCTTGCGCCTCCGGGCTTCGTAATGCAATTAAGAGGGAGTTTGGTTCGCACAGCAAGATTGCCAGCGATTGCGCCCTGGGACGCGCGGAAGCGCGGCCCTACATTTGCTTCGTGCTGACTGCTAGCTGATCTTGAGCGCGATCATCGCCAGCGTAAACAGCACCAGCGTTTCAACGAATACCAACCCGAGAATCATCGCCGCGCGAATCGGTCCCGCGGCACCCGGATTCCGCGCCATGCCCTCGCATGCCGCGGACGCAATCCGGCCCTGGCCGAGGCCGCAGCCGAAGGCCGCGATGCCCATGCCGAAGGCTACCGCGATGGCCGCCAGCCCTTTTCCACCGCCGCCCGCCGCCTGGTCTGTTGCCTGAGCAAACGCAGCCGGGGCGATCATCATGCCCATCACCAGCATCACCATGACAAAGTAAACAGCTCTCTTCATTACTGCCTCCTTAAGATTGCCGCCAGGAGGTGGTTCCCGGACACCGTGCAGCCGGTCTCACACTGGAGCAGCAAATTGCCGGTCACGCGATGCGAAACCGGCAAACCCGTTTAGTGCTCGTCCGCCGTTGCGAGTCCGAGGTATACCGCGGGTAGCACAGTGAATACGTAGGCCTGCACCACGGACACGAAAATGTGCAGCCCCAGGAAGGCGATGGGAATCGTCGCGGGGAAGATTCCGAGAAGCACGCCGAGGATGGGCGATTTTGACCAGCCAAAAATGGCGCCGCCTGCCAGCAACTGAAGGAAGATTGCATAGATCAAGTCGCTGGCATACATGTTGGCCCAAAGCCGGACCGTCAAGGAAAGAACGCGCGCGGAAGTACTGATGATCTCCACGGGAAACAAAAGAATGGCCAGCGCCCAGTCACCCAGCTGTTTGGGCGCACCCGCGAACGTGGCCAAGTACCCACCCGCACCGTGATGGCGGAAGCCATGAAGATTGAAATAGATAAACGTCAGAATCGCGCAACCGAGAGGCACCGAGACGATGCTGGTAGGCGCCGTCAACCGCGGAAACAGTCCCAGGAGGTTCGAAAACAGAATGAAGATCGAAATCGAGCCGACGAACGGAACGTATTTTTCCGCGCCGTGATGTACGTTTTCTTCTAGCAAGTCGCGAATCCCGAAGCCCATGGGATTCGTGAGCAGCATCTCCGCGATCTGCTGCGTCGCACCCGGCCGCTCCACGGACAACCGGGAACGCACGAACAGCGCGAGCACGGTCACGACCGCCAGCACCAGCAGCGCCATCACCGTGGATTCGGGAATCGGAGCCGCAGGGTTGGACGGCTTGATGTGCAGGAAATTCAGAACGGCGAGGGCGAATTGCCCGAGGTAGTGATTCACGAACTGCGTCAACTGCGTGACGTGAGTTTCCATCTGCGCTTTGGCTCCGGTTTCGCCGGGGCTCGTTTACTCCGCGGGATGCCAGATTTCGTACACACTCGCTGTTATTGCTGCCGCGCCGAGGGCGCACAAACCTACAACCATGCTCGCAAGGGGAATGTGTAGGTATTCAAAAATAACATACACCGCAAGGCCTATCAAGGCGTAGCGCAGCATGGCCAGGGCGTAGGAAACGAGCGGGACTTTGGGCTTGGCGTGGCCTTGCTGGGCGGTGGACGCCAGCATCAGGCCGTCCAGCCCGCGGCGCAGCCAGCGGAAATTGAGCCACGCCAGCGCGGCTCCCAGGATTAGTCCAACAGCCCAGGCGCGATGCCGCAGGGCCAGCGACGCGGCTCCGGCCAGCGCTCCGATGAGCAGCGTCAGCCACGAAATGCGGCGCTCCGTCAGCGTGCCCGCCGATTGCTTAGCTTCCGCTTCCGTCATCACCTGTTCCGGGCAGCCGCCGGATCACTTCGCGGACGCCCGCAATAAACCCCAGCGCTCCCAGAACGATCATGAAAACCGCGCGCGTGTGGAGCCATTTGTCCAGGAAATAACCGAGCAGCACGCCCGCGCCAATCGCGCCCACCAGCGTGAACGGAAGTTCCATCGCCAGCGCCACATTGCTCGAAACGATCCTCGCCGGCTTGTTTCCCGGAGCAGGCGGATCGCCGTTTGTTTTATTGTCCGAAGACATAGCCAATCACCCGCAAGAAAGGAGCAGGATACAGGCCCATCGCCAGCGAAACAAATGCCGCGGCGGTGAGCGCGACGGTTTGGCCGTTGCTGAACATAATGGCCGGGCCGCGAGTTTCAGCAGCAGCGCCCTCGACCGGCGCCTTCTTGAAGGCGTGCGCCGCGATGCGCGCGTAGGCATACGCGGAGAGCAGCGCGTTTGCCACGGTAAACGCGGCGAGCTCGGGGTGCGGCGCGAGGAGCAATCCCTTGACCAGGTAATATTTCGCGATGAAACCGCCGGCCGGCGGCACTCCCGCCAAGGCCAGCACGAAGAGCAGCAGCAACCAAGCCGCGACGGGGCTCGCCTGAAACAATCCGCGCAAATCGCGCAGCTCCGCCGCGCGGGCACCGCTCGACCGGAGCACAATTACGACGCCGAACACGCCGGCGGTGCTGAAAACCAGAGTGCCGATCGAGTACGCCATCCCGGTAAAGCCAGCTTCGTTCGCGGCGACCAACCCCAGCAAAATAAAACCCGTCTGCGCAACGGATGCATACGCGAGCAGCCGCAGAATATTTTTCTGGCGGATGGCCGCGATGTTTCCCCACAGCAGCGACAAAATCGCCGCGCCACCCCACACGTGCAGCCACTTCTGGTGCGCAAACAGATAAAGAAACGAAAAGAGCCGCAGCAGCAGCGCGAATGCGGCGGCTTTGGCCGCTGCGCCAAGCAGGCCCGCGACGGGAGCAGGCGCAAACTCGTAGATGCCCGGCGCAGTCCAATGCAGCGGCGCGGCATCCATTAATAAAAACGCGCCGGCCACAATAAAGATCAGCGCTACCACCGCGTGCCACTCGGTCAACCCCGCGTAGGCCACGCCTTTATCCAGGCGCACGTCAAGAATCGCGCCGATGCGTCCAAGATTCGTGGTGCGGAAACTGCCGTAGAGCAGCAGGAATCCCAGCGTCAAAGTCACGCTGCTGCCCGCCCAGAAAACCGCGAAGCCGCGCGCGGCGGACTGGGTTTCCAGCGGCAAGTTTGCGAATCGCAGCAGGCGGTAGAAGCACACGGCTGCGATTTGAAGACCAAGTAAAACGCCGAGCGCATCCACGCTCGACGCCACGACCATCAGTCCAGCGCAGGCAAAAAGCAGCAGCGCGTAATACGACCCGCGCTTTTCTCCCGCAGCTTCGAGATAGCGGACAGAAAGCAAAATGAGAATCGCTGTCGCGGCAAGAATCAGGAGCGCAAAGAAAAGAAAGAGCGGATCCACAACCATGCTTTGGCGCAATCCGAGCAGCCCCGGGGATTCCGAATTCGCCGCGCGCACCGATCGCATTTTTCCAAGCTGCACGTATAGCGTCACGCCGCTGAAGGCCGTCCCGGCAAGAGCCAGAATCGCGTTCCAGTGCTTTTCGTGTTGCGCCAGCCAGCGGTCGATGACCAGAATCCCGGCAGCAAACAACGCCAGCTCCAGTTCCGGCAGGATAAGAGCGCCGTCTCCGCTCAGAAAAGTACGCAGATTGTGGAGGAGTGCGAGCATTCAGAAGGAGAGCTCGCGAATGCCCAGGGAAGCCATCGCGACGCCGGAGTTTGCAGCTACTTTTCGAACAGGAGTTCTCCCGCGCGGTGAGTGGCCTTCACCACCGCCTTGATCAAGGTCACGCGGAGCTTGCCTTCTTCCAGTTCCAGAATTCCGTCAATCGTGCAGCCCGCAGGAGTCGTCACGGAATCTTTCAGCAGCGCGGGATGGTCGCCCGTTTCCAGCACCACGCTGGCGGCGCCCTTCATCGTTTGCGCCGCAAGCAGCGTGGACACGTCACGCGGCAATCCCACTTTCACCCCGGCTTCGGCCAGCGATTCCAGAATGATGTACACAAACGCAGGCCCGCTCGCGGAAAGTCCCGTCACCGCGTCCATATTTTTCTCGTCAACGACCACGGTCCGCCCGACCGCGTCGAACATCGCGCGCGCCGTTTCCAGGTGCTCCACTCCGGCATGCGTTCCGCGGCAAATTCCGGTCATGCCGCTGCCCACGCGCGAACAAGTGTTGGGCATGGCCCGCACGACCGGCACTTTTTCGCCGATGTGCTGCTCGATGTAATTCGTCGGCACGGAGGCGGCTACCGAAACCACGAGCGTTTCTTCGTTCAGTTCGGGGGCGATTTCTTTCAGCACTTCGCCTACGACTTGCGGCTTCACGCCAAGCAACACGATGTCCGCCCCCCGGGCTGCTTTGCGGTTGTCCGTCGTGACGTTTATACCTAGCTCTTTCGCGAGCGATGCGGCCTTTTCTTCGTGTTTTACTGTTGCAGTCACGCGTTTCGCGGAAAATAGGCCCTGCTTCACGTACGCACGAAGCAGAATCCCGCCCAGTTTTCCCGCTCCCAAAACCGCCAATTTCTGGTCCGTCAGTTTTCGCGCCATGGTTCAAACATTCTTGATTACCCTACTGCTTGCGTCAACGTTCCTTTTTTTACGGCGAACCGAACCGTGCGACGCGATTAGGATTAGGATAAAGTCATGCTCCCCTCGCCGCCACCTCGCGAGCCCGTACCTTTGCCGGCGCCGGTTTTGAATACGGCGCCGCGCGAACCGCGCAAAGGGATCCTCGGCGCGATCCACGTGGGCATCGGGCGCCTGCTCGAAATCATCATCGAATGGATGGTGATTCTTCTTGGGCGCCGGGTGAGCCTGGCGCAAGAGCCATGGCTGAAGTGCCCGCTGGGCGATTCCGTAGTCATTGGCGCGGGCATTTACGAACAGATCGGCCGGGAAGAAAATCTGGAAATACGCATCGTGCCCGACGCGGGACTCATCGCGGACTTTGAGGTGCTGCGCGGCCCGACGTTTGACCCCAGTTTGGTGCATCCGCGCGTCCGCCATTTTTACGAGCACGCTTCGCAATATCAGCTCGAAGCATGGAGCGACATCGCCCTCGTGGGACGGTTTTTTCTATGGCTGCTCGTGGAGTTCATCAGCCAGCGCATGGACCAGCTTAATTTCCCGATTTCGCCGCTGGAAATGGCGCGCGGCATGACCAGCCAGATCATCCAGTTGCGCGAAAAAGAATCCGGACGGTTGGCGTACACCGGCTGGCTGCGCAAGCTCAGATCTTCCGGCCTGGTGATGTTCGCGGGAATTTATTCGGTGGCGAAGATTCCTGGAGAAGAAAATCCCGTGGTGAAAGTCACATTTCCCGATCGCGGAAGCGCGAGCGTGTATCTCGCACCGCGCAATCATGCGGATAGCTCGTTTGGCCTGGATTCATCCGGGTCGGGCTTCGGCCACTCCGGCTTCTACCGCCTGATTTCGTCAGGGAAAGAGCATTTGCGCGTGAGGAAGTTCGAGACGCTACACGAACTGTTTCGCGTATACGAAGACAACGAAGGCGTTTTGCGTACGGACCACAAAATCTCGTTTCTCGGAATGACCATCGTGCGCTTGCACTATAAAATGACGCTGGTTCCTTCGCGTGGCGCGACGCCCGAAATTGCCCATGCCGACACGCCAGTCTAGACGTCGAGCTCAAGACTTCGAGATTTTTCTCAGGCTTGCGAAGAGAAATGCGACTCGCGGTTAGTCGTGGCGCGCGCCGTGGAGGACGTGGACCGCATGCGGAAGCAGATGCGCAATCGCATCCAGCGACTCAGACGCGCCTTTCGGGCTGCCCGGCAAATTTACGATGAGGCACTTCGACCGGACCACCGCAACGCCGCGCGAAAGCGCAGCCGTCGGCGTCTTCTCCACGCCCTTGCGCCGCATCTCTTCGGCGATGCCGGGAATCAGGCGGTCCGCCACCCCGTGCGTGGCTTCCGGAGTGTTGTCGCGCGGCCCGATGCCCGTGCCGCCGGTCGTCAAAATCAAATCCACGCGCCCGGAATCCGCCCATTGGCGCAATTGCTCGCGAATGTTCGCCGCGTCGTCCGGAACGCACAGCGACGAGGTGACTTCCCATCCCAGGCCGCGGCAGGCCGCGACGACTGCCGGTCCGGACAAGTCCTCGCGCTCGCTGCGTGCCACGGAATCACTTATGGTCAGGACTGCGACGCGCATCGGGCAGGTTATTGCGTGGGGACTGCGTCGCGGTTAGATTCGTCCATCAGACGCATGGCTTCCATCAGCAGGCCTGTAGTATTTCGCGTGGTGGTCGTGCGCGTGGAAGCATTCGCGGCATTGAAATCGATCTCAAACTCGCCGGCCGTCCACAGCACCACGCGGTACACGGCATCATCGCCTTCGGCTTTACCGGCTTTCGCATCGCGGCATTGCCCGTTAGCGAAAAACAGCTCGCCGTGCTCGCCATTGTTGTGGACCGTAAGCCGGCACGACTTCTGGCCCATCTCGAGCGACTGCATCAAATCGATCATGCTCATTTCTTCGAGTCGTCCCTGGATCACGCCCGGCCGAGAGGCGCGCTTCTGCAATTTTTCGAGGTGCAGCCGGTCCACGACTTTTTTCGCGATGCGCACGAGATCCTTGACGAGGAACGGCTTGGTGACAAAATCCTCGACGCCGTCCACCAGCGGCCGCAGGCGTTCCTCGATGTCCGCGCGGCTGGCCATGAACAGGAATGGAATATTGCGCGTGGCCTCGCGGCCGCGCAGCTTCTCGAAAAGCTGGCGCCCGTCGAGTCCCGGCATTTTGTAGTCGCAGAGAATCACGTCCGGCGGAGTGTCGATCACTTTCAGTAGCGCGTCCGCGCCATCGTTGGCGGTTTCAATTTCGCAATACGGCTCCATGCCCTTGACGACCAGGTCCCGCACCAGCGGATTGTCGTCGGCCAGCAGCATTCTGACCGTTTTCGCTCCAGCTCCGGTCATCTCCCGCCGCTCCGTGCACGTTTTCTGGCTCCCGCCGCGCGGCTGGATGCGCGATAGAAGTCGCCGCTCTTTCCCCCGGTCTTCTTCAGCAACACGATGTCCGTAATTTCCATCGCTTTATCGAGGGCTTTGCACATGTCGTAGACCGTGAGGGCCGCGGCAGTGACAGCCACCAGCGCTTCCATTTCCACGCCTGTTTGCGCGGTTGCGGTCACTTCAGAGTGAACTTCTACGCCATTGTTGCATAGCCGCGCAGTCACAGCAATGTGCGTGAGCGGCAGTGGATGACAAAGAGGTATCCACTCCGCGGTGCGCTTCGCCGCGGCAATGCCCGCAATCCGCGCCACTTCCAGGGGGTTGCCCTTGGGGTTTTTTAGCCGTTTCACTGCGCGCACTACCGCGGGCTTCATCTTCACAAATCCGCGTGCCTCGGCAGTTCGTGTCGTCACCGATTTCGCCGACACGTCCACCATTCTCACCTCGCCCCCACTCCCGTAGTGCGAAAGCTTCCTCATTCGCGGCGCGTTCTCCTTCGCTCGCTTTTTGTTTACATGCGCTATTGCGTTGACTTCGGCGCCGGCATTCACCTTAAAGCAAATCTCGTCGCATCAACACTTCAATGCTTTCTCCGGCAGCGATTTTGATTTTGTCAGCCGGCACAACTACGAAGCCGTTGGCTTTTGCGAGCGCCCCGATGTCTCCTGATCCTTGCCACGGCAACGCTTTCACTTTCATCCGCGCGCCGCGGCCTTCCACGCTTGCCGGCAGGAAATGCGTCAGCCCTGTTTTCTCATCCATCGCTTGCTCAAGGTGCGCCTGCACCAACGGCAATGGCCGCGCATCCGCTCCGCTCAGCAAATCGATCGCCGGCACGACAAACAGTTCGAACGTCACCATCGTGGAAACCGGATTCCCCGGCAGCCCGAAGACAAACTTCTCTGCGCATTGGCCAAACACCGTTGGCCTTCCGGGGCGGATCGCAACGGCATCAAAATAAAATTCCGCGCCCAGGCCCTTCAGCACCGTTTCCACCAGGTCGTATTTCCCCGCGGAAACTCCACCGGACAGCACCAGCAAATCTTCCTGCAATCCGCGTTTGATCTTCGCCTGCAAATCATCTTCGCGATCCATCGCATTGCCGAGCAGGATTGGTTTTCCCCCCGCGAGCCGCACCTGCGCCGCCAACGACGCGCTGTTGCTGTTTCGAATCTGGAATCTGCCCGGCACGCTTTCCACCGGCACGACTTCATCGCCAGTCGAAAGAATCGCCACGCGCGGTTTCTGCGCACATTTCAGCTCCGCGGCGCCGACTTGCCCCGCCAGCGCCAGCTCCGCGTAGCCCAGCCGCGTTCCAGGCGTCAGTAGCGTCAGCCCGGCGCGTGATTCGCTGCCGCGCGCCACGATATTCTGTCCCGCGACGGTGTCCCGTTCGAACCGCACTTCATCGCCGTCGCGCTTGGTGTGTTCGATCATCACCACGGCGTCCGCGCCCGATGGCACGCCGGCGCCGGTCATAATCTGCACGCAGGTTTCCGCCCACAATTCCTTCGTCACGCGGTCACCCGCGCGGATTTCTCCCGCACACTTCAGCGTCGCGCCGGCCTTCGCATCGCCGGCGAACACCGCATAGCCGTCTCTCGTCGCGCGATTGAACGGTGGATACTCGCGATCCGTCTTGACGTCCTGCGCCAGCACGTACCCTAGCGCATCTCCGAGGCGCAACTGCTCCGTGGCTCGCGGACCTCTCTTCTCGCCAGCTTTTTCAATGATTGTTTTTCGGGCTTCTTCGTAGCTCAACATGCGATGCACTCACAGATTCAAGGTGGGCCGTAAAGTCGTTCCGTAGTGTTAGTTCCTCTAACCCCCGTGCTGACTTACCTCGCTTCTAGTACAACCACTTCTTCAGCACCGTTCCTTCCGGCACGATCGTCGCGTCTCGCTCCGGCCCCGTTGAAATCATTCCAATCTCTACCTGCAAAAAATCCTCGATGAATTTCAAATACTCGTTCGCCGCCTTCGGTAGCTTATCTCCGTCCTTCACGCCGTACGTGGACTCGCACCACCCTCGCAAGGTCTTATATTCCGGCGTGACGTGCTCGTACTCCTCCGCCAGCGCCGGCATCTCTTGGAGCGCCGTCCCCTTGTACTTGTACCCCACGCACACCTGAATCTCTCGCTGCGTGTCGAACACATCCAGCTTCGTCACCACCAGAGAGTCAATTCCGTTGATCATCTTCGCGTAGCGCAACACCATCAGATCCAGCCAGCCGCAACGACGCGGCCGCCCGGTTACGGCGCCGAATTCTTTCCCGCGCTCGCGCACTTCTTTCGCTTCTAGGTCGGGCATTTCCGTCGGAAATGGCCCGCCACCAACGCGCGTCGTGTAGGCCTTCGAAACTCCCAGCACGCTCTTGATTTTCGTCGGGGGCACTCCAACACCCGTGGTGGCTCCGCCGGAAATCGCGCTCGAAGACGTCACATAGGGATACGTTCCATGATCAATGTCCAGCATCGTCCCCTGCGCGCCTTCGAAAAGCACGGACTTCCCGCTGTCCAGCGCGCGATTCACCAGCTCTGCCGTATCGCAGATATATCCGCGAATTTTTTCGCCCAGCTTCAGCGTTTCTTCCACTTCATGCGAGAAATCAATATTTGCGCCGTACGCCCCCTTGGCCAAACGGTTCTTTTCCGCCACTACGCGTTCGGCCTTCTTGCGAAAAAGCGCGGGCTCGAGCAAATCGCACACGCGCAATCCGCGCCGCGCCATCTTGTCTTCATAAGCAGGCCCGATGCCGCGCGATGTTGTACCAATTTTGTCGGCGCCTCGCGCGCCTTCGGCGGCCTTGTCCAGTTCGCGGTGATACGGAAAAATCAAATGCGCGCGATTGCTCACGTGCAACCGCCCGGTCACGTCGATTCCGCCCTTGGCCAGCGTTTCGATCTCCGCGACCAGTGCCGCGGGATCCACCACGACGCCCGCCCCGATTACTGCATGCTGTTTCGGACGCAAAATGCCGCACGGAATCAATTGCAGCACGTGCCGCTTGTCGCCAATGATGACCGTATGCCCTGCGTTGTGTCCGCCGGCCACGCGCGCGATGTAGTCGAACGAACCCGCCAGATAGTCCACTACCTTGCCTTTTCCTTCGTCGCCCCACTGCGCTCCCACCACCACTACCGATTTCATTCTTTTCCTCTGGTCTCCACTCGCCGGCCTTTCGCACGCCGCGTCCACACTTCAGCGCATTCGCGTCCACTTGCTTTTTACTTCTCGGGAATGCAACTGCAATCGGCAGGCTCTTATCGTATTCTCCGCTTGCCCGCAACGCAAGCAGGCGCGCGGATTTCGCGCTAACGTAACTTCGTTGCGTCGTCCAAGAACCACGTCTATGCTATTGCGCAAACGAGGAGCCGCAACTTCATGCGAACTTCATTCGGACTCGCTCTCGCTGTGACTCTCGCCCTTGTTCCCTCCGCGCTCAGCCAGAATTCTCCAGCGGCCGGGTCACCTCGCGCGAAGATCGAATTCGAAGACGGCCAAATTCGCCTTTTGCACGCCCGCGTGGTCGTTTGCATCACAGAAATGCACGTACTCACCACTCTCGCTAACGGCGAAACTCAGGAGTTGACCTGCAAACCCGGCGAATCGCGCTGGTCTGAACCCGTCACGCATTCCGTAGAAAATCTTGCGGACGCGCCGTTCGAGGTTGTCGAAATCGAGCTGAAGCAAGCTTCTTCTCCCGGCGTCAACGTTCCGCTCTCTGCTCCCTCCGCCAGCCCGCTGACAGAACCCGTGCCCGTTGAAAAAGAGCCGCACCATCACGTCGTTTTTCAAAACCAGTACGTCCGCGTGCTGAACGTTTTCTTCCCTGTTGGCGAGGTCTCCTTATTTCACACGCACAGCAACGACAACATTGGCATTCCCATCAGCGGAGATAAATCGCAAGCGCAGCCGCAGGGTGGCGACTGGAGCGAACCGCAAGACGTCAGGCCCGGCGCGGCCGGCTTCCGCAAAGCTCACGGCCAAGCCTATACGCACCGCGTCCGCAGCGCCGGAAAACTCCCCTTCCATGTCATCGACGTCGAAATTTTCCCGTGAGTCACGCGCAACGCGGTTTCGCCGATGAGAATCGTCCACGCAGGCCGCGCCTACTTCTGCAGCTCCACGTACCGAAAGCATCCCACCAGGTGATCGTTCACCATTCCCGTCGCCTGCATAAACGCATAACAAATCGTCGAGCCGACAAACCGGAATCCTCGCTTCACCAAATCCCTGCTCATCGCGTCCGACTCCGCGGTTTTTGCCGGCACGCTTTTGTGCGTTTTCCACGCATTCACCTTCGGAGCTCCGCCGGTGAAGCGCCAGATATACGCGTCGAACGAGCCGAACTCCTCCCGCACTCTTAAAAATGCCTTCGCATTTTCGATGGTCGCTGCAATCTTCAGCTTATTTCGAATAATCCCTGCATCCTTCAGCAGATCGCGCACTTTCTTTCTGTCGTAGTTCGCGATTTTCTCAAAATCGAATCCGTCGAATACTTCCCGGTATCGCGGACGCTTCTTCAAAATCGTGTCCCAGCTCAAGCCCGCTTGCGCGCCCTCCAGAATCAGCAGTTCGAACAGCTTGCGCTCGTCATGCAGCGGCACGCCCCACTCCTCATCGTGATAAGGAATATTCCACTCGTTCGTCGCCCAATGACATCGCACCATTTTCGCCGCCGACGCCGCCGTATTCGCCATGTTTCGTTCCTTCACTCAACCTTCAACGTCACATCCACCGTATGCTGCGTGCGGTTCGGTACCATGCTGATTCCTAGTTTCGGCGGGCGCGTGAAGACGCCGCGCAACGCTGGCGCCGCTTCCTTGTTCAAATACTCCAACGGATATCCTCCGTCGAACGCGTCCCCGGGCTTCAGCTTCCATCGCTCGGCGAGGCGCTCGGCAATCTTCGCGGGCGCACCTGTCACCGTAAACATTCCCATGTGGTACAGGGGCCCTCCCGTAATCGTCACGCGGTAGTGCACCAGCGGGCTCGCGTCGTCAAACACTGCCTCTGGCAAAATCTGCGCATCCATAAACCCGCGCTTTGCATACGCGTTTTTCACCGCCATCCAGCCTTCATTGATTTTCTTTGCGTTCGCCACGTCGTTTGGCTTCATTCCCGTCAGTGCGTCCAAATCCGCTGCCGGAAGCAACGTGTCTCCCTTCCACTCCGCCGCTTTCCAGTGGAACAGCTCGCCTTCCGTCACCTCATAAACCAGTTCCACTGCAAACTGGCTCGTCGCGTCCGCGTGGCTCACCACCTTCATCGCGGGCGTATCCACGTGCGCGCGCAAATATCCGCGCTCCGAAAAAAACGGCTGAATCGTCAGCGAACCCATCAGCGCGCTTTTAAACGCCGAGTACTCCCTCCCCACCATTCCCGCCACTACGTTTTGCAAGTCGTCCGCGCTGACGTTGATCGTTCCCGCAAACCGCACGCTCTGCACTTTCACGTCCGCGTCATCCGCGACGTACATGTGGCTCCAGTTTGGATCGCCGATCGCGTTCTGTTGTACGCGCCGGCTCACGCGAACCGCCACGCCCTTCTCTTTCGAAAGCCTTTCCAGCGCGCCGGGAATCTCGTCCAGCAAAGCCCCCGTTTCCGGCGCCATCCCGTTGTAAAGCGCCAGCTCGTTCTTGAGCCGCGCGTTCATCTCGTCGTCGCTCAGCCATACGAAATTGTCAAAGTGGCACGCGCGGAACTTCGCTTCCTCCACCTTGAAATCAATGGCCATCAATCCGCCCTGCGATACGTAGCTGTAGGTTACGTCGCTGAACGCCCCACTCTTTCCGAGCCGCTCCGCCGCCGCATTCAGTTGTTGCGGATCGAACTCTTGCCCGGGTTTCAGCCCCGTTGCTGCGATCACCTGTTCCGCCGTCAGCATCTTTTGCCCTTGCACGTGGATCGCGCCGATCTTTCCCGCCGCGCCCGCCGATTGCGCATCGGCACACTTCACCGCGACCAGCCAGCACATCAGCGCCAGCGCCGTAGCCATGCTATTCAGATTTAGGAATGGCCTGATCATGTGCCGAATTTTATCTGTCACATTCCCAAATCGCAAACCGTGGCTCGATTGCTTGCATCTGCGTTCGAATACACGTTCACCGTTACCGCCGCGTTCTACGTTCCCGGGTTCGGCACGTGCGACCAACTTACTTCAGTTTTTTTCGTGCAGTATTACGCTACTGGATGGTTGAGAATTTCCGCCAACGCGCGCATCCTCGTCGCGTCGGTCGCCGTCTTCGCGGCTCCTGCGCTCTTCTCGAGTGATGGCGCCATCTTCTTGAGCTTCGCGACCTTGCCCTTATTCATGTGCGAACTCTCCGCGCTCTCGATCGCCTTCCGTAGATTCGCGATATCGTTCCCGGGCAACGCTTGCGTCCGCGACAATTGGTCCAGGTATGCTTTTGCCACTACCAGCTTCGCCGGCCACTGAATTTTCTGCTGGTTCTGCACGTTCAGCTCCGCCACTTGCACCGTTTTTGCCGCGTCAATTTCGTTCTGCGTCAAGAACTGCGTTGGCGCCAGCTCAAAAACGTCCAGCCCTCGCGCGATCTCCGACGCGTAAATCGTCCCGTTGTACCAATACGCCGACCAGTCCCCTCCGAGCACCAGCACTTTGGGGTCAATCGGCCCGCGGTCGAAGTACGCAATTTCGAACGGCTTCGCCGGGTCCGTGAAATCCATCACGGAGATTCCTCCCTGGTACCACGCCTGCACTTCGATGTCCCGTCCCGGCACCGGAATCAGCGAACCGTTGTGCGCCACGCAATTTTCCGTATCGCCTTGCGCCGCCGGCATCTTGTAATAGTTCGCGAAGCTCAGCTTGTTGTCTTTCAGATTGAAGATGGCGTCCGCACCCCACTTGTTCGGGTCGTTGGCTCGGCAGCGCGCTCCCAATCCGCCGCCCCACTCATCGGTGAACACCACTTTGCTGCCGTCGTTCGAAAACGAAGCGGAATGCCAATACGAGTAATTCGGATCGTTCACCGCGTCCAAACGCTTCGGATGCACGGGATCGCTGACGTCGAGAATCAGGCCGTTCCCCGAGCAGGCCCCCGCCGCCAGCCCGATCGCCGAGTACACCGTGATGTCATGGCACTGGTCAGTGTCTTCCGGCTTTTCGCCGCCCTTGCCGTGCGTGCCGCCGTTGTTCAGTCCGTTCAACGCGCCGGTTCGCGGATCAATGAATACGCGCGGGCTGGACACCACCTTGGCGTTTTGCGGCGCCGCCACCGGCACCTGGATCACGTCAATGCGAAACAGCGCCGTATTCGGGTCCTTGTCGGGCTTTTCGCCCGAGCACCCCGCCAACTCCTCCGACTGCCGCACAAATGATGTGCCCGAAACATAGATGTACACGTTCTCTTTGTCATTTGGATCGAGCACCAGGGTGTGCGTGTGCGAGCCGCGGCACGTCTGCACCGCCGCGACCTGCCTTGGATTGCGGATGTCCGAAATGTCGAAAATTCTCACGCCGCGGAAGCGGTCTTTTTGCGCGGCAGGCAATCGCCGTTTTTTCTCTTTCTGCTCTTCCGCCGTGGGCGGAGGCTCCGGCGGAAATCCCTGTACGCCACAGTCCAGCCGCCCGTTCGGCATCTCTACCGACATGAAGATCAAATTCTTGTACACCGAAACATCGCCCTGCCCGCCCGGGCAAACCATCGAAGTCACCAGTGACGTCTTCGCCGGATCCGAAATATCAAAAATGTTCATACCGGAAAAATTTCCCTGGAACAGGTGATTCCCTTGAAACGCCAAGTCCGAGTTCGAGAAGGCCAGCTGCGCGATAACCAGCTTCATCGGGGTTGGTATCTTCGACGAGTCGCCAATTCCCAATTGCCCGAACACTTTCTGCACTTTCGGATCATCCGGATTCGACGTCCCCAGTTGAAACGCGTCCGGCTTCTTCACCAGCGTCAGGTGCCGCAATCCCATCGCCACCTCGCCCGCGTCGTACAAACCGGGCGTCAGTTTCGCTCGCGGATCATTGGCATCCGATCCCGTCATCCCCGGCGGCAGCGGAGGCGCCGGCTTTGGTGCAAACGGATTGTCTTCCTCTTCGTTATCCGCGGGTTTTGGAGCCGCTTGCGGATTCGCCGGAGTTGGCGCTTGCGTTTGCGCCTGCGCTTGCGTCCTTGCTGCGCCGAATCCCATCAAAATGGCGGCGCCTAGCGCACCAAACATCACACCATGACGTGGCTTCATTTTTTCTCCTGTAACGGATTTTTCTCCAACATCCCGTGCATTATCCGGATTTCCGCTCGCTGTCCCGTGTCCACATCTGTCGCGAAGTCAAACAACTCCGCATCCTGCCCAGCGCCCGCGGTGTCGAACAAATCCTTCACCATCGTCAACGCTCCGCCATGATGCTGGATCATTCCTTCGAGAAACAAACGATCGAATTCCCCGCCTTTCGCTTTGCGTAGCGCGTCCATCTGTTCCGCCGTCAGCATTCCCGGCATTAGCGCCATCGGCCGTCCCGACCGGTCCATGTCCGGCATTCCCGGCATCGCCATTGACGTGGGCTGTCCTCGCGCCGCCAGCCATCGCTTCATAAATTTGATCTCGTCGTCCTGCGAAGCGCTGATGCGCGCTCCAAGCAGCCGCAAGTCTTTGTTCTCGCTGCGCGACGGAATCATCGCCGTCATTTCGATCGCTTGCGCGTGATGCATGATCATCCCTTGCATGAACTCCACATCCGCTTGCGCCAGCGGCGGCAGCGTACCTTGCGTCGAAGCCGGGAGTGTTTTGGTCGGTTTGCCCGGCGCGCCCGGCTGGACTACCACCGGCTTCGCCGGCTCCTTTTGCAACAACCATCCTCCCGAAGCGAAGAGATCTACCGACACAAACAGCCCGGCAAGTACACCGAGAACGAGCATCCTCCGGATTACACGTCGGGTTAGCATTGCCGGATGCCATCCAACCTTACAAACTGCACCGTGCGGCTTCCGCACTTCTGCATTTCCCATCAGTGTCAATATTTCCATTCCGCGCGAAGCGATAAAGAATCGAATTGGAGATGGTGCAGGATAGACCAAATATGCTCGGTGGAGCAACGCCGTGACTAAATCTACCAGGGTATGCAATTGGAACTTCGCGGTTTCGCGCAAACAGCGCCCCCTGCGCGGGACGGCTCTTGACGTCATCCAACTCGAGGATGGATTTCTGGTGATGGAGTGATCTTAGACGCAGCTCATGCACTATCGGAGAACAGAGTGGATGATGAGTGTGTTTCCACCCAGAAGCACGGGATCCGACGCCAACTCGTCCGTCCAACGATCCGCTCTCCGTTGCTTCGCCGTCAGCTTGGCCATCAACCGGATCACCGCCACCAGCGGCCAGTACAGCCATTGGTTGGCCTTTTTACGGTCGCGGTAAACGCCCTGAATCTCGAATCCGTTTTTCTCCAGATAATAACGCAACTCGTTGTACCCGATCGGATTCGCATGCACCGCAATTTCGTCCATCCCCGCGCAGTCGTAATGAATCTTGGCTTTGGACTGCTCCGACAGCGGCTTGAAATGCGAGGTGTAGCCAAACAGCAGCCACTTCAAGCGCTCTTCAATGTTCATGATGTTCGGCACGCTGATAATCAGGTGTCCGCCGCGTTTCAGCAGCCGCCGATACTCACGGAATGCTTGCGGCGGCGAATCGATGTGCTCCAAGCCATCGAGGGAGGTGATGTAGTCGAAGGATTCCGAAGCGTACGGCAGCGTACCCGCGAGATCGCCGCGCTTGATCTCGACTCCGTCGAGCCGGAACAGTTCCGAGTAGAGATCGCAGCAGCGGACATCGAATCCTTCGTTCAACAAGTCCTGCGCCAAAGCGCCTTCTCCTGCCGGGCAATCGAGAATCTTCCCGCGCGGCAGCGGCTTCAGAATCTTCAGTACGGTTTCATGAAGTCCCGGACGCGACATGGCGATGGGGCCGCGCTCCCCCGCAAGCAGCGGCGGATGGTCCGCCGGCTTGACCGTCCGCGTAGTTGTTGCCGTCGCTGTCTCCGCTGTCGCCAATCTCTGCTCCTAGAGTCTTGTCATACCGGACAAGCATCAGAAAAAAAGGGCACGCCGTACTTCACTGTACGACATGCCCAATGGTTCTTTCCAATTTTCTGCTAACGCGTTTCCCGCGCGGCCTAAGCCACGTGTCGATCGAGGGCCTTGGTGATCTGGTCTTTCGGCAACGCGCCGACAATCTGCTCGACGACTTGGCCGTTCTTGAAGACGAGCAACGTCGGGATGCCGCGAATGTTGTAACGGCTCGCCGAATTCATCGCCTCATCCACGTTCAGCTTCATCACTTTCAGCTTGCCAGCGTAGTCCTGTGCGATTTCCGCAACCGTCGGCGCCAGCATTTGACACGGGCGGCACCACTCGGCCCAGAAGTCCACCATCACCGGCTGGTTGTTGCTCGCCGCGAGGACCTCCGCTTCAAAATTCCCGTCCGTCGCTGCCGCGATGTGCTCCGTAGTATTTTCCGCCATTTTCTTTGTCCTCAACAGCTTGCCGCGAGGCCGCTGTTTTCCGCTCCTTGGTCTGTTCAATTAGATGTTGCAACGTGCATTTGGTTTCCTGGTGCCGCCCGCAGCCCGCGGCTGGTCAAGGCCGCTTCGTACACTTTCGCGTACTCCGCTGCCGGCGCCTTCCAGGAAAAATCCTTGGCCATTCCGTTCAACTGGATGCGTCTCCAGATGCGCTCATCGGTGCAGTGATGCAGGGCCTGCCGAATCGCGGTCATCATCGCAGTTCCCGAATAATCCGAGAACTTGAATCCCGTTCCCGTGCCGTGCTCGAGGTCGAAGGTCTCGACGGTGTCTTCGAGACCGCCCGTCGCGCGCACAATGGGAACCGTACCATACTTCAGGCTGTAAATCTGGTTCAAGCCACACGGCTCGTAGCGCGAAGGCATCAGGAACATATCCGCGCCCGCTTCGATTTTATGCGCAATTTCGTTGTCGTAGGCGATTTTCACGCCGACGCGTCCGGGAAAAGTATTCGCCAGCGCGCGAAACAGTTCTTCATATTTGCGCTCGCCGGTACCGAGCACTACCAGCGATAGCTCTTCGCGCATGAGCTCGTACGCCTTTTCCGCGATCAGGTCGAATCCTTTTTGGTCTGCAAACCGCGAGACGATTCCGATAAGCGGGCGCGACGCATACTCCTGAGAAATGCCGAAGAGCTCAAGCACCGCTTGCTTGCACACCTGCTTCCCGCTCATGTCTTTCGCGGAGTATTTCATGGCAATAAGTCGGTCTTTGTCCGGGCTCCACGCGGAATAATCCACGCCGTTCACGATTCCAACCAAGCGGTCCGCGCGGTTTCGCACCACCCCGTCCAGCCCGTAACCATATTCCGGCGTCTGAATTTCCTTCGCGTACGTCTTGCTGACAGTTGTCAAATAGTCGGAGTACACCAGACCGGCTTTCAGAAAATTCACGCTGCCGAAAAATTCCACGCTTGAAGGATGAAACAGCGCCGCGGGAATTCCTGCGCGCTCCATAACGTCGCGGCTAAAGAGCCCGTGGTAGCCCATATTGTGAATCGTGAAAACCACCGGAATATCTTTCACCGCCGGATCATCACTGTAAGAAGTTCGCAGCAGCAGGGGCAGCAGCGCGCTCTGCCAGTCGTGGCAATGAATCACGTCGGCGGGCCACACGTGCTTCACGATTTCGATGGCGGCCCGGCAGAATTCGCTGTAACGCTCGGCGTTGTCCGGAAAATCTCCGGTCTTGTTTCCGTACAGGCCGTCGCGATCGAAATACGCGGCATCCTCAACGAAGAAATAGCGCACACCGGAAATTTGCGTGCCGTCGGTAATGGCCGGAAAGCGCAGGCGAGTGCCGAGCGGAATCGTCACGCTGGGCAGAACCACGGCGGTTGTTTTCGTTCCGCGATAGCGCGGCAGCACCACGGCGACGTCGTACCCCAGCGCCACGAGCGCCTTCGGCAACGCTTCGACGACGTCCGCCAAGCCGCCGGTTTTTGAAAACGGCAACCCCTCCGATGCGACAAAAAGAATTCTCATGGCGTTTGCGTTGCGCGGTTTTTTAGACGCCCTCGAGGTACGCCGCCGTTTCGGCGCATTTTCCAGATTCATTTCGCGAAGCGCCTTCTTCGTACGCTACTGGACGAGTGTACCCGCGTCAAGCAACGGTGAGCGCGTCCTTCGCCGCGGCATTCTTCCTGCTACACTGCGAGCGCATGGCCCGGCAACGACTCGGTCAACATTTTCTCACGGATGAGGGTTGGCGCGAACAGATTGCGCGTGCCATCGGCGTTTCACCGCATTCGGAGCTGGTGAAGCCGGCCGCGGCGAATGAACATTCCGTGTGGATCGAGATTGGCGCCGGCCACGCCGAGATGACGCAACACTTGCTGGCCAGCGGCGCTGCCGTGGTAGCGATCGAATTGGACGAGCCTCTCGCCAATCGCCTGAAAAAACTCGCAAAGAAAATTCCAAATCTTTCTGTCGTCCACGGCGACGTGCTGAAAACCGATCTCGCCGCGCTCGCCGCCAGCCGTCGCGTATACAGCTACGGAAATTTGCCGTACTACATCACGTCGCCGATTCTTCATCATTTCTTTTCGTCCGCGGATTTGATTGAAGAAATGCACATCGTCATCCAGGACGAAGTCGCGCTTCGTCTCACCGCGCAGCCGCAAACGAAGGCCTACGGCTACCTCTCGGTTCTCACGCAGCTGTATTCCCGCCCCGAGTATGTCTTCCAGATTCCGCCTTCCGCGTTCACCCCGCCGCCGGAAGTGTCTTCCGCGCTGGTCACGCTGCGATTTCCCGGCGCGCGCGCGCAGCTCGGCCTAAGCAACGAGCAGAAATTTCTGGATTTCGTGAAGATGTGTTTTGCGCAGAAGCGTAAAACGTTGGTGAACAATCTGCGTTCACTGGCCAAACCGACTCGCGCGAAAGAAGGGCTCGCGGCGTGCGGCGTGCGCGAAGATGCGCGCGCGGAACAACTCTCCGTCGGCGAATTCGCCGCGCTTTTTGCAACACTCTAAAGTTCAGTGCGACGCTCGGCCTAGCCCTTCGCGCCATCCTTTTTCAGCGCAGCAACGATCCGGTCGGGATAGTCACTCATGATGCCGTCCACGCCCGCGGCCACGAGCATGCGGATGTGGGCAGGATTATTGATAGTCCAGCACACCACCTGCAAGTCTTTTTTGCGCGCCCTCTCCAGCATTGCCGGCGTCACCAGGTCTCCCCGGACGACAATTTGCCGCGCGCCCACTTCGATCGCGGACTGAATTGGGTCGGCAATCTGCCCGTCGTACAAAACTCCTGTCATGAGGGTGGGCTCGATTTTCCGCAGCGTCGCCAGAATGGACGCGTCGAAGGATATGACCACGGCACGCGCCGCTTCTCCCGTTTCGCGCAACGCGCCGACGAGCGCGTGTTCGCCGCCCCAGGACCCACCGGGCTTCATCTCCAGATAAAAGACAACGTCGTTTTTCTTCGTGAACTCCAGGATTTCATCGAGCGTGGGAATGCGTTCGCCGGCGTACTCGCTGCCGAACCACGATCCGGCGTCCAGCCGCCGCAGCACGGCGAGAGTCTGGTCGTGTATTTTGCCCTGGCCATTGGTGGTGCGGTCCACGGTGTCATCATGAATTGCTACGAAGCGCGCATCGCGCGTGAGCTGCAAATCGGTCTCAATGAAGGTCGCGCCGAGAGCAAGAGCTTTTTTGAAAGCGGCAAGAGTGTTCTCCGGAGCGTGGCCCGAGGCGCCGCGATGCGCGATGATGAACACGCTCTTGTCCTGCCTCCTTTGACGGCACCTTCCGATTCGCCCACGTAGATTCACTCTGCGTGAAACGCGGCACCGGCCGGCTCGGTCTGGATTTTACGCTAAACCACCGATTACTTGAAAAACATCAGTTTCGCATGTCGCGCTGTTTGGATAGAGCCACGCCAGCCCGCCGCCTCGTGTCGGCAGGAAACCATGAGACACAACGTCCGAGCGATACTCTTAATCATGATCTTCGCGGCGCCGCTGGCAGCCGCGCCAAGGACTTCCGAGCGGGAGCAGCCAACGAATTCGAAACGAATCGATCTCGTAGCAGGCGACCGAAGATGTTTTCCATGCAAAACAACTTGAAGGTAGAATCCAACGCAAAGTGACTCTGCTCTGCGCGAGGACTCGCGCGCAACAGCGAACGGTCGTTCGAATTACGGCGGACCTGCGAGCATTTAGGAAAAAGAGCGTCCCAGAAGCGCACTTTTCTGGCACTTACGGGAAAGTGCGTCTCCCGTCTACTCCGCCGTCGCGAGTGAACGCCGTATCTATTTGACCTTGCTGACCTTAGCGGCATTCGCCTAGCCAAGTACGTGGCAGCCGAATTGCCCATCTCTCCGGCCAGTGAATTTCCCTCCCCAGAATTTGGCCGGAGGTCGTTGGAGAGAATGGCCACAGCAATTGCGAAGTTGGTCGAAGTAAAAAGTCCGTTACCGTACACGGAGCGGCTCGTGCCGGTGAATGCCGCGCCGGACGACTTTGATACGGAGAGCGGGCTGCCCGCGGGATTCCTGGAATTTCTCGCGCCGCTTCACGCCACGCTGACGCCGCGCCAGCAGGCGCTGCTGCTGCGCCGGGAGCAAGCGCTGGCCGACGCGCACTTCGGAAAAATGCCGGACTACTTGCCGCCATCCGTGGCCACGATGCGGGCGTGGCGCATCGAGCTTCCCGAATGGTGCCAGGATCAGCGCAACCAGATGACCGGCCCCGCGGACGACGCGGAACTCGTCGTGAAAATGCTGAACTCCGGAGCGCCGGGAGTGATGCTGGACCTGGAAGACTCCACGGCGAACTCCTGGGAGCACACCATTTGCGGCATCGAAAATATTCTCGATGCACTTGCCAGTCGGCTGACGTATTACGACCGCAAACGCGAACGAACGGTTGGGATCTCCGAAAGCAACACCGTAATTTTCACGCGGCCACGCGGCCTGCACCTGCATCAGGCGGGAATTCTTCCCGGTGAGTTGCTGCCGGCCGCGCTGTTCGACGTCGCGATGGTCGCCTATCAAATTGACGTTCGCGAGCTAAAGCATCCGCTGTGCTTTTACATCCCCAAGTCAGAGTCCGCCGATGAAGCTCTCTGGTGGCGCGATCTGTTTCGAATGATTGCGCGCGCCAAGGGGCTTCCGGCGGGCGCCATCAAGTGCATGGCGCTGGTGGAGTCCCATCCGCTGGCGTACCAGATGGAAGAGTTCGCGTGGAATCTGCGCGAGCACATTCTGGGACTGAATTTGGGCCTCTGGGATTACATGGCCAGCCTGATTCACTTCAACCTGGAAAATCCGGAGTGGGTGCTGCCGGACCGCAACACGATTGCGCACGACGTCGCGTTCTTCCAGAATTTGCGCGACCGGATAGTCGGGATTTGCCACAAGCACGGTTTGCTGGCGATTGGCGGCATGACCGCGCTTTATCCCAGCCGCGAAAACGCGGAGTTGAATGCGCGCGCATTGCGCGTGCTGGAAGAAGACAAGAAAAACGAAGCGAACTGCCAAATGGACGGCGCATGGACCGGCCATCCCGACCAGAATGCCGTTGCCGTGGCGCAATTCCCCGCCCCGAACCAACTGACGGCGGGCTCTAAAAATTGCGCGAAGCATCCGGATCTGCGGCCGGTTCCGGCGGGTGTCGGCAAAAGGACGCTTGCGGGAACGCGCGCCGCGATTCGCACGGTGATTCGTTATCGCAACGGCGTGCTGAACGGAAAGGGCGCGAGCTTGCTTGACGGCTATATGGAAGACCTCGCGACGGACAGAATTTATCGCCTGATGATCGCGCAGCGAATGAACCATTCGAGCAGCGTGCAGGTTCTGGATGAAAACGGCGCGGCGATTCGACATACGCCGGAGCTCATCACGCGGCTGTTCGACGAAGAACTCGAACGACTGCTTGCTGAGGCCAAGTGTTCGAACGACGAAGAAGCAGCAACGCTGCGCGAAGCACGGATTTTGGCCGAGCAGATGATTCGCCAGCAGGAATGCAATCCCGCATAGCAGGTCAGCAGACCACGATTTCGGACTCTCCGCAGATTTGAATCAGGACGGTGAAGCAAGGAGAGGTTCATGTCATCGAACGGAATGAACGGAAAAAGCGGAAAGAACGGCAAGACAAATCATTCGCACGCGGACTGGAACACTAATCCGCGCTGGGCGGGAATCGCGCGCCCATATTCCTACGATGACGTGCTGCGGCTGCGCGGAACGATTCAAATCGAGTACACGCTGGCGCGGCTCGGCGCGGAACGCTTATGGAGCCTGATGCACTCTGAGAACTACGTGCACGCGCTTGGAGCAATCACCGGCAACCAGGCGATCGAAATGGTGCAGGCGGGGTTGCAAGCGATTTACGGCTCCGGCTGGCAAGTGGCGGCGGATGGAAATACCGCTGGAGATGTGTACCCGGACCAGAGCCTGTATCCGTGCGATTCGGCGCCGAACCTTGTGAGGCGCATCAATCGGGCGCTTCTGCGCGCGGACCAGATCGAATCTTCGGAGCGCAAGCAGACCGGGACGTACTGGTTTGCTCCGATCGTCGCCGACGCGGAAGCGGGATTCGGCGGTTCGCTGAACGCGTACGAACTGATGAAAGCGATGATTGAAGCGGGCGCGGCGGGCGTGCACTTTGAAGATCAACTTTCCTCAGCCAAAAAGTGCGGGCACCTCGGCGGCAAAGTGGTGGTGCCGACGCGGGAGTTCATCGAAAAACTGGTGGCGGCGCGGCTGGCGGCCGACGTTTGCGGCGTGCCCGCTATATTGATCGCGCGCACGGACGCAAATTCGGCTGGATTGCTGCTCTCCGATGCCGACCCGCGGGATCGCGAGTTCATTGACGGAGAGCGGACGCCGGAGGGCTTCTACCAATTCCGCGGCGGACTTGATGCGGCGATTGCGCGCGGGTTGGCTTACGCTCCGTACGCGGACGTGTTGTGGTGCGAAACGTCCACCCCGGATTTGGCGGAAGCGCGGAAATTCGCAAACGCGATTCACGCGAAATTCCCGGACAAGCTACTTGCATACAACTGCTCGCCTTCGTTCAACTGGAAGAAAAAGCTGGACGACGTGACGATTGCAAACTTCCAGCAGGAGCTCGGCAAAATGGGCTACAAGTTCCAGTTCGTGACGCTGGCGGGATTTCACGCGCTGAACATGTCCATGTTCCACCTGGCGCGTGGTTACGCGCAGGCGGGCATGACGGCGTATTCGAGGCTGCAACAGGAGGAATTCGCCGCGCAAGAGTTGGGATACAAAGCGGTAACGCACCAGCGCTTTGTGGGAACTGGTTATTTCGACGAGATCGCGCAAGTCGTGTCAGGCGGAGCGACGTCCACGACGGCGCTGGCGGGATCCACAGAAGCCGCGCAATTTCATCCCGTGGCGGAGCACGGCGAAGCACACGGAGTGATGAAATCAGCGGCGAATGCTTGACTCGGAGCTATTCGCTGCACGGCGATTTCGTGAGAAGCAGATTAGTGGGGCCCGCGAGGGCCCCTTTTCCCTATTGCGCGAGAGTGGAAATGTGAGAAAGCGAAGCGCTTCAACTACCGGATCTAGACGCCTGCTTCGCGCTCGATGCCGCCGAATTGCCGATGGCCAAGTGATATTTCTCTCCGGTGAAGAAAAGTTCGGTCAAAGTTTCGGACTTCCCGTTTTTGCCGGGGTTCACTACGTAACCGTCCTGTCCGTTTGACGTAGCCACGGGAACGACATGCGCAGGCACGGTGGCTACGGTGTCATGCCCTTCCAGAATGTTGACTTGCACGTTCGGACCCGGCGTGGTCCATTCCACTTTGTAGTCGCCCGGCGATAGCGTTACGCCATGCACGCTGACGGTATCGGTGAGATGAAGCGACTTTTTGATGGTATTGCCCGGTAACGCGGGGATTGCGCATAAGAACGCCGCTCCCAGCAACGCGCAAGTGAGCCTCAACACTTTCATACACATCTCCTTTCGAGCTTCTCCGAGAGGGCATCAGCGTGAAATTCCGCCGCGCCTCGCGGAGGACAAATAGTTTTCGCTTCCAAATATTTGGACGACGTCTGTTTACGAAAAGGTTTCATGCTTCCGCAAAATGCTAAAATTCAGTTGTGACGAAACTGTTCATGCGAGTTCCGGAAAACTTCTTGCCGAGAATGTTCCGAACGTGAAGAAGCGCGAAAGAAATAATTTGGTACCGGAAAGCGGATAGAGGCGGGGGCGGAATCCACGATAAAAGAGGCTTGGAGACGACAGTGTTTAAGGGACGGTGAGCGGGATGGAATCGGCGGCGCATGCAGTGGAGAGCGATTTGAAGATTTCAGAGAGAATCGAAAGCGTGGATTGGGCCTCGACGGAAGACTCGCTGTGGGCCTGCGGTTACGCCGTGACTGAGCCGTTGCTTACCGCAGCCGAGTGCGCGGAACTCATCGGGCTGTATGGAGATGAAAAACGATTTCGCAGCCACATTGTAATGGAGCGCTACCGGTTCGGAGTTGGCGACTACAAATATTTTGATCATCCGTTGCCGGAAGTTGTCTCGCAACTGCGGACGAGCGCGTATCCGCACTTGGCGAGAATTGCGAACGGCTGGGCGGAAGCGCTTGGAGAATCCACCGCGCCGTACCCGCCTGACCATGGAGCGTTTCTAAAAACCTGTCACCAGGCGGGACAGAGCCGGCCCACGCCGCTAATGCTGCATTATGAGGCTGGTGGCTACAACTGCCTGCATCAGGACTTGTACGGCGAAGTAAGTTTTCCAATGCAAATGGTTTTTCTGCTAGGGCAAGCCGGCCACGAATGGGAGGGCGGAGAATTTGTCCTCGTGGAACAGCAGCCGCGGGCGCAGTCAAAAGCGGAAGTGGTGCGCGCGGAGCAGGGCCAGGCCATTATTTTCACGACGCGCTACCGGCCGATGAAAGGGATACGCGGATATTACCGCGTGAATCTTAAGCACGGCGTGAGCCGGGTGCGGCGCGGAACGCGGTACACGCTGGGAATTATTTTTCACGACGCAAAGTAAGCCAAACACTTGGCGATTACGGCGCGACGAGCGAAGGTTCACCTCGCTCGTCCGCCGAGCTGAAACACTCATAAGTTCGCGCGTTAATTCTGCGAGCCCGCCGGATTAGCTTGCGACCCTGCCGCTGCCGACTGAATTTCCAACTCGTACTTCTTTCCGCTGAACACGAGTTCAGTCAGCGCTTTGGTGCCGTCGGGCAACGACTGTACGGAATAGCTGTCTCCCGTTGCAGGATTGCTGACCGGAACGGCTCGCGCGGGAACAACCGCAACGGTGTCCTTCCCACGAAGAATGCTGACTTGCACGTCCGAACCGGATTCGCTCCACGCGATCTTGTAATCCCCTGGCGCGAGTTGCTTGCCTTCGACGACGACATTCTCGTAGATGTGCAGGGACCTTTTATTGGTGGGTCCTGCGAAGGCAGCGGCGCTGAGAAGCACGCTGCCAGCGAAAAGAAATGAAGAAATTCGAGCAACTTTCATGAACGACTCCCATTTTATTTTTCCTCCGGAGGCACGCCGCGATGGAATCGCGCCGCGCTTCGCGGAAAAACAGATTTTTGACTCGTACGATGAGATTCACATTTTCAGCCAGTAGTTACGTGGATTACGCAGCAAATTTTGGCTGCGATCTAACATAATTTCCCATCAAGAAATCGCTGCGAGCGCGCAACTCCGGGACGGTTCTCTGCATCGGGCGAAAACAACCACGTTCCAACATTCTTTGAACCGGAAGAATGAAAAACCGACTTGCTCGTCCGCCGCGAACGCTAATTGGGAGCAGGCAGCGATTGGAATTTGAACGCAAACTGTCGGAAAATTGAACTTGCATGGCCAATCCAAACTCGCCCGAGAGCAGCCTCTCGGCAAGCCGCGAAAACGATCCGCCCGCGCGCAAAAAGCTCATTGCGCTCCGTGTGGCGCTGCTGCATTTGCACAAGACCCTGCTGGACATGGAGCGGAAAGACTACGAGCGGGCCAACGGACACGTGTCGGTCGGCGAACTGTTCCGCCTGGTGATCGATCACCAGCAATTCGCGTGGTTGCACAATATTTCAGAGTTCGTGGTGCGTCTGGACGAAACGCTCGCGGGCGAAGCGCCAGTGATGCCGGAAGACGCGCACACCGCAATTTCTCTGGCAAGGAAGATGTTCGCGCCCTCGGAAACGGGAGACGCGTTCCAAAAAAAATATTTTGACGCGATCCAGCGCGATCCGGCGGTGGTGATTGACCACGCGGAATTGGCGCGCCTGTTCAACAACGAGCCTCCGGACTCCGGCGCGACCACGTGAGCGTAGCAAACCCGAAACTTTGCTACCGAAGGATGCTGCGGGCGGAGCTTCCGTGCGAAACGCTGGCGCTGGCGCGATTCCTGATCGGAAAAATCCTGGTGCACGACCTGCCCGAAGGCAGGTTGAGCGGGCGCATTGTTGAGACGGAAGGCTACCCGCCCGGCGATCCCGCGGGCCACCATTTTCGCGGGCCGACGAAGCGCAACCATTCACTATTTCTGCGGCATGGGCACGTGTACGTGTACTTCAACTACGGAATGCACTTCATGCTGAATGTTTCGAGCGAACCTGCGGACGTAGGCGGTGGCGTGCTCATTCGCGCCATCGAACCGCTCGAAGGCATCGAGCTGATGCAGCGGCACCGAAAAAAACTGCCGCTGCTGGATTTGACGCGCGGGCCCGGGCGGCTCGCAGCGGCGCTGCGGATTGACCGGCGACTTGATGGACTGGATTTATTTGCGCGAGGATCGCTGTGGCTGGGCGTGCTGAAGCGCAAGAAATTTACAACCGCCCGCGCAAGTGTTGCGGAGACGGAAATTTCTATCGGGACGACAGTTCGAATCGGAATTACGCACTGGGCCGATCGGCCGTTCCGTTTTTTCGAGCGAGGAAACCCATTCGTGAGCGGGCCAAAGCGGCTGCTCGTGTCTGAACGAAAGTCCGAAGCTGCGAAAGGGTAATGCCGCGGCTCAGTCGCCGCAGGCAAATTCCGCGCGAACGGGCACCGAGAGAATCCGCTCGCAGCGGTTCACCGGAGAAATTCTCTTCGCCGGATGCGCCGCGTGTGTAGCGGAAACGGACGGGCGGCGCTTGTGGCGCAAACGGTCGCGCAGTCCATCGCGCAATCGCCGGTGCGCGCGGAAAAGACGCAGCCGGACCGCAACGGTGGAGATGCCGAGGCGCGCGGCCACTTCGTGCGTGGAATATTGCAGCACGTCGCGCAGCAGACAGATTTGCCGCAAATCCGGCGCGAGGCGCGCGATGGCGCCGGCGATAAGGCTGCGCATCTCCTGCCGGGAGTACTGCTCTTCGGGATTATCGCAGCGCGCGGCGAGCCGGCTGCCAATGGTTTCGTCGTGCGTGGTCGCGGGCTCTTCGAGTGAAATGTACTTGCCCTCGCGACGCTGGCGAATCAAGTCTATCGAGGCATTCGTAGTTATGCGGGTGACCCATGCGTGGAGATCGTCTTTGCCCTCCTCCTGCTGCCCCGCAAACTGGCTGAGGCGCGAGAAGGCTTTCAAAAGGGCTTCCTGGCGCGCGTCCTCGGCGTCCGCGGGATTTCCCGTCATACGGAGCGCTCGGCGATAAAGGCCGGGCGCGTAGGGTAGAACCATTTCGCCAAAGGCTTCGCCGTTGCCGGACCGAGCAGCGGCCAAAACCTTTCGCTTGCGGGCAAGGCTGTCTAGAACGTACTGCGATTCGAAGTTGTAGTTGGTGAGGACTACAGTTGAAGCGCTCATGATGAGCGGAAGAATGGCATCCGGAGCGCCACGCAGCGGTTTGCGTAAACTACTGACAACAAAGGAGTAGTTGGCAAACAGCGGCCAATTTGTCCGAAAGCGAACGTCCGCTTGTGGGACGAACTGTCGCGATTGCGGTCATTTGATTGGTGCGTCCAGTCACGCGTTTGATCCCAGGGCCAAATACAACCTCAGCGTCGAGTCTAGTGTTGACTGTAGGTCGCCTGAACGTAGAACTTCACCCCTCGGTCGGCATTCAGTTGATTCGTTTTTTCGAAGTCGATGCGCGAAAGCGGGACGGAGTTCTCGCCGCCATAGTCGGTGACGTAGCGCAGCCGGTCGTCCACAACCCAGTAATCCGTCAGTCCATACATCGAGCCGTCGGTGAGCTGAAGCAAAATGATGGGCTTCGGCTTCGCCACCTTGGGAGACGGGGCGGGCTGATCGTTCAGCAAGGTCGTCTGATAGTTTACGTTCCCGGCCTCCCTCTCCTGGTACGCAAGGTCGGCTTCCACGCTGTCAGGCTCAGCAGCTTGTGCGGAGCCATCGAATTCGTTGCTGCCGAAGGCCCCTGGAAAAAATCCGCCGAAGAAAAACGGATCGAAGAAGAAGCCGTCGTCAAAGCAACCGAAATCGCCGCCGAAAAAAGAGCGACTAGGAAAGCCTCCAATTGGACTGCACAGCCCCACGGCAGAAAACGCGCCGAATCCTAGAAAAGCGCCGCGATTTCCGAAACCAAATTCCGTCACAGGGCGACGAAATCTGTTTGGCTGAGGCATGTGGAAGCCCGGAGTTGGGAGTTGAATGATCCTGGCGTGAATAGGCGCAGCGCCAGCCACGGGACGCTGTTCTCCGTGGCCGTAGTGTGTCCCGGTTCCTTTCCCGCGTCCGCCCGAATGGGAGCTGGTAGCGCGCGCAGACGAACCTCCCCCAAAGTGGCCCATTGCGTGTCCCGTTGAACCGCCACCGTGGCCACCGCCGTGTTGTGCGTAGATTGGAAGCGCGCTGAAGAAAAAAGCGGAGAAAAGCAGAAACGCCCCAACTCTGTGCTTCATGGCCCGAACTCCTACTGGCTTGAGACTACTCTCAATCTCAGGTGATTTCCACGGCGGAGTCCCCGGCCGGCGCAAACTTCCGCGTTGTCTCGGGGAGCGCTCTGGACTAGACTGCGGCAAATCGCTGGAGGTCGGATATGCACACCACACGAAGAACATTTCTGGGCACCATGGGCGCGGCCGCGGCGCTGGGAGTGGTCGGCAAGACAGCCACGCTCGAAGCGAATACAGCGGGGCCGAAGAATGCCGCCGCGGACGGAACAAAGTCGCGCGCGTCGTCCACGGAAAAGCAGTTGTTTTGGGTCGCGGCATCAACGCCATGCGACAAGAACCTGAATTTCGATCCCGAGCTCTACCGGGACCTCCTGGCATACCTGAAAACGAACGGCGCAGACGGCGTCGTGGTGCTGGGGACGACGGGAGAGTTCCCTTCGTTTTCCGTGGCGGAAAGAAAGAAGATTGCGGACGTCGCGTTCAAGAACAGGAACGGAATGAACATCATCGTCTCGCCGGGCACGGCAAATTTCCCGGAGACGCTGGAGCTTTCGCTGCACGCGCAAGAAAATGGGGCAGACGGGTTGCTGGTAGTTCCACCGTTTTACTACAAACATCCCCGGATTGATGGATTGACGAAATACTTCTCGATGCTGTTCGAGAAGGTGACGATTCCGATCAACCTGTACCACATACCGTTCGCTACGGGGATTCCGATTTCACTGGAACTCATGCACAACCTGGAAAAATATCCGAACCTCGCAGGAATTAAGGACTCCAGCGGCGACGAAGAGGAGTACCACAAGTTCGTCGCGGAGTTTCCAAACCTAAACATGCGCACCGGCACGACTCACAATTTGCGATACGCGATGGACAACGGCATGGGCGCGATCCTCGCAGAAGGCAACAACTACACGGCGCTCATCGCGGCGGTGTTCAAAGCGAAGCGGACAGGCCAGGATATTGGCGCGCCCATCGAGAAATTTCAGGCGGCGTTAAAACTGTTGCGCGCCGGCGGCGTGGATGAATACGGGCCGATGAAATATGCGCTGAGCTTGCAGATGGGGACGCGGCAGTTCTACCAGCGGCCGCCGAACAGCGACGTGACCGACGAGCAGAAGGCAAAGATTAAAGAGGCGCTCGAAGAAATCAAGCGCATGGGTTGAAGGCCAGGCATCGGCAAGGTTATCGAATCCAGAGGATTCTACGGAGGAATCATGATGCGTCGGAATAAGTGGATCGGCAGAAGTTTGTCTGGCGGGCTCTTCGTAGCCGGCTCGGCGCTGCTCTGCGCGTCGAGTTTCGCGCAGTTCAAAGCGAAAGACACGGAATGGCCAAGTTATGCGGCGGATCCCGCGGGGACCCGCTACCGGCCGCTCGATCAGATCAACGCGTCGAATTTCAAAGACCTCGAGGTTGCGTGGCGTATCAAGACCGATAATTTTGGCAACCGGCCGGAGTACAAGCTAGAAGGCACGCCGCTTATGGTGAACGACGTTCTGTACGCGACGGCCGGATCGCGGCGCGCGGTGATTGCTCTGGATGCGGCGTCGGGAGAATTACTTTGGATTCATGGCGAGCACGAAGGGGAGCGCGGCGCAAACGCTCCGCGACAGCTTTCGGGGCGCGGGTTAGCGTACTGGTCGGACGGAAAAGAAGAGCGGATCTACTACGTTACTCCGGGCTATCGACTGGTTTGCTTGAATGCGAAAACGGGAACGCGCGTTGCGACGTTTGGCACGGACGGCATCGTGGATTTGAAGCTCGACGACGATCAGACGATTTCTCCGGATTTGACGACCGGAGAGATCGGCATTCAGTCGGCGCCGGTGGTTGCAAAAAATACGGTGATTGTGGGTGCGGCTTTCCGCGAGGGCATGACGCCGAAGAGCATGAAGAACAATAAGGGCTACGTGCGCGGATTCGACGTGCGCACAGGAAAGCGACTTTGGATTTTTCACACGATTCCCAAGAAAGGCGAGTTCGGCTACGACACCTGGCTGAACGGCTCCGCGGAATATACGGGAAACACCGGCGTGTGGACGCAGATCACCGTCGATGAGCAACTTGGTCTGGCGTATTTACCCGTGGAATCCCCGACGGGAGATTTCTATGGCGGGCATCGGCCCGGGAACGATTTGTTCGGCGAGACGCTGGTTTGCGTGGATTTGAATACCGGGCAGCGCAAGTGGCACTTCCAGCTTGTGCATCACCCGCTATGGGACATGGACATTTCTTCCGCGCCGATTTTGGCGGACATCGTGGTGGACGGAAAACCGATCAAAGCGGTGGCGCAGCCCTCGAAGCAGGGATTTTTGTATGTGTTCGATCGCGTGACGGGAAAACCGGTGTGGCCGATCGAAGAGCGTAAAGTGGAGGTGGGCAGCATGCCGGGTGAGTGGTACTCGCCGACGCAGCCGTTTCCATCGAAGCCGCCTGCGTACAGCCGCAACGGCGTGTCGGAAGATGAGTTGATAGATTTCACTCCGGAACTTCGCGAACGCGCAAGAGCAATTGTCGCGAAGTATCACCTCGGACCGGTGTTCACACCGCCGGTTGCGAGCCAGGCGGATGGCCCGCTCGGAACGCTGACGCTTGGGACGGCATCGGGCGGAACGAACTGGCCGGGCGGTTCATACGATCCTGAGACGCACATTTTGTATGCGTTTGCGTGCAACGCGTGCGTGGAGCCGATCGGACTTGTGCCCGCGCCAAAGGAAGTGTCGGACATGAATTATGTGGCCGGCGTAGCGGGGCAGCAGGTCGCGGTGATGAAAGGCCCTGGCGAGAACGCGGGCGCGGATTCACCCATGCCGCCGAAGCGTGCGGCCGGAGGCGGCTTCAGCAGACTCAATGTGGATGGTCTTCCGCTCATCAAGCCGCCGTACGGAACGATCACGGCGATCAATCTCGACGAAGGGAAAATCATCTGGCAGATCGCGCACGGAGAGACACCGGACATCGTGAGGAATTATCCGGCGTTCAAAGGAATCGATATTCCGCGCACCGGCCAGCAGACGTACAACATCGGCACACTGATTACAAAGACGCTGGTGATCGCGGGCGAGGGGCAAGTCACGACGACGGCGGATCATCCGCGCGGCGCGATGCTGCGCGCATACGACAAGCAAACCGGCAAGGAAGTCGGCGCGGTGTACATGCCGGCGCCGCAAAGCGGTTCGCCGATGACGTACATGGTGAAGGGCAAGCAGTACATCGTCGTGGCGGTGAGCGGCGGACCGTATTCCGGAGAGTACATTGCGTTTACGCTGCCGAGCCAAGGTGATTGAGCGAAGCGACGTGGCGGGACGCGTCCGCTGGCTCGTCGCGATGCTGTTTTTTGTCGCGACGTTCGCAGCGTATGGAGCGCTGCGCGTTCAAGAACCCGCCCCCGCGGAATCTCGCTCCGTGTGGGACGGCGTGTACACCGAGGAACAAGCCAAGCGGGGCGAGCCGCTCTATCACAAGGAATGCGCGCCGTGCCACGGCGACTCGCTATCGGGCGGCGAATCCGCTCCGCCGCTAACAGGAGGAGCGTTCTTGTCGAATTGGAACGGCCTCACGTTGGGAGACTTATTCGAACGCATCCGCAAAACCATGCCGCAAAATACTCCGGGAAAACTAAGCCGCCAGCAGAACGCGGATATCCTCGCGTTCGCGTTGAGCGCCAACAAATTTCCAGCAGGCAAGGCGGAGCTCTCGCGGCAGACGGAATTTTTGAAAGAGATCCGGTTCGACGCGATGAAACCGGAAAGCAAAAAGTAAACGCGTCGCGCGTCAGTGCGCTGCGTTGCGCTTAGCGTCGGGCGCCAGGTTCTCGAAGACTTTTCCACCTTTCATGACAAAGACCACGCGGCGCGCGGCGGTTACGTCTGTTATCGGATTGCCATCCATGGCGATGATGTCCGCGTCCAGCCCAGGAGCGATGGCGCCGGTTTTGTCTTGCAGACCGAGCGATTGCGCGGACAGCGATGTCGCGGAAATCAGCGCGGCCATGGGCTCCTGGCCGCCGTCGCGGACGCGAACGATGTATTCCTCGTAATTTCGGCCGTGCGCGCCGGCGACGGCGTCCGTGCCGTAAATAATTTTCAGATCCTTGTGCTTGAGCGCCTTCTTGAACGTGTCAAGCACGATAGCGATACCCTTTTCCATGAACGCGAAGCCCTGCTCGTTGTAATTGCCGATGCCCAGATATTTTTCCTTGTTTTCAAGGTAATTCTGCAGCACCAGCCCAATGTTCGGATCGTAGTACGTGCCGCGCTGCGCCATGAGGTCGAAGACGTCGTCGGTAACATAGGCGCCGTGCTCGATGGACGTGCAGCCGGCGAGGGTCGCGGCTTTGGCGGCTTCCGCGGAGTGCGCGTGCACGATGGTGCGCAGGCCGAGCGATTTTGCTTCGCCGCAAGCGGCCTGCAATTGCTCGTCGGTCATCGTTTGCGCGCCGCCTTCGCGAATGCTTTTTGAAGCGAAGAGTTTGATGAAGTCGGCGCCCTGCGCTTTACGTTCGTGGACGAGTTCGCGCAGCTTGGCGGGATCCCCGCTGGTTTCGGTCAGCGGCTCGAGCGAAGTGAGGATGCGCGGGCCGGGAAGAATCCCGCGCGCGATGGCGTCGCGGAGCTCTTTGTCCTCCGGCGAGCCGGGGCTTTGGATCGTCGTGAAGCCGGCGTCGAGCGTGGCGACGGCGTTGTCGGCGGCGTGCAGCATGCCGTGCAGAGGCGGCTCGTCGCGTCCGGCGAGGCGGCCGTTGTCGAAGTGCCACCAAAGATGCGCGTGCGTATCAATCCACCCGGGAGTGACGGTCAAGCGCGTGAGGTCGTACGTGATGGCGTTGGCGGGCGCTGCGCCGCCGATGCGGGAAATCTTGCCGCCTTCCACGACAATGATGGTGTCGTGCAGCGTCTGCCCTTTTCCATCGAGAGCCGTCGCGGCTTTCAGCACAATCGGCCGCTCCTGCACCTGAGCAAACGAAACGGGACTCCACAAAAATGACGAAACTAAAATGAGACTCACACGTCCGTGCACGACACCCCCTTTAACACTGTGTTAGAGGCCAGCACCCAGGAGGATTTACCGCGAAATCGCAGCCGCCGCAAGTGACTGCACATCTGTGCAACCAAGGCGCGGAGGTTACCGGGTTTGAGGAACCCCAGCGCAACCCACGGGCATTCTGCGCTAAAATAAAACGAGGAGTAGACACCCATGTTGTCTCACGAGCTCCAAAGCCTCATTGCCACGCTCTCCCAGGAGCAGCAAGCTGCCGTAGAGGAGTTTGTCCGCATGCTCAAGAAGCAATCACCGCCTGGCATCAACTTCCGCGCAGCCCTCGATGAGTTCGTGCACAAGCATCCCGAACTGCTTCGGCGCTTGGCGCAGTGAGCCGCTATCTCTCCGCAAACGAAGTCATCGAGATTAACGCTGAATTGGTGCGGAAGTTCGGCGGGATCCACGGCCTTCGGGACTTAGGCGCTTTGCAGTCGGCTCTCGGGCGGCTCGAAAGCGGCTATTACGCAGATGCTCTCGAGGAAGGTGCCGCTCTGTTTGAGAGTCTATCTCAGAACCACCCTTTCCTCGATGGTAACAAACGAACCGCTATAACAGCCACAGCAGTCTTTCTCCGCTTGAACGGCTACGAGTTGCTGTTCGACGACATGGAAGCCTACCGCTGGCTCATGGATCTTTACGAATCCGGACGCGTGAACAAGCTCACTATCGATCCGTGGCTACGCCAGCATGCGAAGCGTGCGGAGCCTTAGCGAAGCTCGCTTCACCAGTGCGTTTCATCCGTAAGTGAGATTCTGCTGATTCTGGGGAGCATCATTTGCTCGCAGGCGTGAGAACGATTTTGCGGAACAGGACGTGGCCCTTTTCGCTCCCTTGCAGGTAGATCGGACCCGGCAATCCTTCGTGGCTGTCGAGCGCGCCGCCGGTGATGCCGGGAATCTCCTTATTATTTACGACAATGGTTCCGTTCTCGACGACCGTGACCATGCGGCCCAGGAGCGTGATATCGAACGTCTCCCATTCATTGGGCGTGCGCGGAAGCTCGGGCGTGGGCGCGAGAAAACCGTACACGCCGCCGGTGTGATGGCTGGGAGGCTCGCCGGCGGAGTCCGTTTCGATTTGCACTTCGTAGCGCCCGCGCAAGTACACTCCGCTATTAGAATCCGCGCCGCGGTTGAATTCGACGTCCAGCTTGAAATCCCCGAACTTGGAGTTGCTGATGAGTTCGGGGCCGTTGCCGGGACTGACGAGATTTCCGTTTTCGACTTTCCAGGCGGGCGCGGCGCCGGGTTTTTGTTCGTGCCAGCCAGTCAAGTCCTTGCCGTTGAAGAGTGCAACGGGCGCGCCCCACGTCGGTGGGCCCGTCCGCTTCAATGACGGCGCGCGACGCCCGGTCCAGGTCCAGGTTTTGTCATCCGGACCGACCACGGTGCCCGAAATGCTATTCCCCGTGAGCGTTCCTTCAAATACCAGGTCGTGCTGGCTGCCTTCCTCGTCTTTCGGTGAAACAAATTTCAAGTGACCGTTGGAGATTTCTACCGAAGGCAGCGGTCGCGCATTGCCCCAACGGCCAACCATTTCCGCCTTGAGCTGGCCGTTTTCTTCGCGCAGCGCGAGCCAGGAAGGGTAGTCGCGGTCCGCCGCCTTGAGCGTGAGATCCCAGCGCCCAAGAAAAGCCTTCGGGGAAGACGCAGCCGCTGCGGCCGCAGATTTAGCGCTTTGCGAGTACGCAGCTCCCGCGAGTAAAGCGGCAGCAGACACGCCGACGATCAATAACTTTACCTTCATAACAGACAACTCCTACTCTCGACTCGGCAATCGGCCAATGACGCGCTCGCCACGCGACCTCATTCATCCCGCTCCAGATATTCTTTCGGAACGTCGTCTTCGGGAACTTCGTGCGTGCGAATTTCTCCTGCATCGGCGTCGGGCACGTCTTCGACGCCCTTGATGACTTCCGCTTCGAAGGCGTTCCCTTCCTCGAGCAACTCGCCGACGCTTTCACCGTCCGCGCGAGCGAAGTCGGATAAGCCTTGCAAATCTCCGGACTGGCCGCCGGAGCGCGGGCCGAGGCCTTGCGGCTCGAATGCCACGGCGTTTTCGCCCTGCTGTTTTCCGCGCGGTCGGCCTTTTTTTGCACGGCGTTTAGATTTTGCCGCGGCTTTTCGCGCTGGCGGGCGCTTCTTGGTCAGCGCGCGCTTGGCAGAAGCGGCACGGCGAGTAGTCTTTTTGGTTTTTGCGGGCTTCTTTTTCTTTTTGGTTCGGTTAGCCATGCAGGGAGTCTACCACTGACCATTGACGGTGCGAAGAACCGCGCGCCGGCCCGGAAGGCGATGCTGGGTCAGTTTGGATTTTTTGTTTCGTGACACAATAAGTCAAAAATCCAAACTGACGCACCACTTGGACGGCTCGCGGCTTGCATTGTCGCGCGACAACCTCTACTCTGCTTTTCCGACGTGGAAGGGGTTCATTCTCCGTGCCTGACATCACGCCAGATTTGCTTGTTTATGGATTCATCTGGTACGTGGCGTTTCTCTTTTCGACGACTTGCCACGAAGCGTCGCACGCGCTGGTGGCCAAACTGGGCGGCGACGAAACCGCGGCACTCGGCGGGCAAGTTACTCTCAACCCCGTGCCCCACATAAAGCGCGAGCCGTGGGGCATGGTGGCCATTCCGATTCTTTCGTTTATTTTCATGCACAACATGTTCGGATGGGCCAGCGCGCCGTACGATCCGCTGTGGGAGCGGCGGCATCCGAAACGCGCGGGACTCATGGCGCTCGCCGGCCCGGCAGCGAACTATTCGCTGATGCTCCTCGCGGTGGTGGTCCTGAGAGTCGGGTTTGCGGAGCGCTGGTTTCAACTGGATCCCGTGACCCGCAATCCCGGTTTTGCCTACGTCACTCTTTGGGCCTTCTTCTCACTGAACCTTCTCTTGGGGACCTTTAACCTCCTGCCGGTATCGCCCCTTGATGGCAGCACGGTGATTCTGCTCTTTATGAGCGAGCGCGCGGCGCAAAAGTATCTCGACTGGCTCCGCGGGAATAGCCTGGCGATGGCGGGATTGCTCGTAGCCATGCTCGTCTTTTATTACATCTACAACCCAATCAACGACTTCGTGAGCCGGCTACTGCTTCCCGGGCAAATCTAAAATCCCGTTTCATTTCGGAACAATGCGGGCACCTTTGTAGCCGTGGCGAACAACCAAAAAAACGCGGCCTGCCAATAAGCTGTTCAGATTCAGCCACATGGATTGCTCCGGCGTGGCGCGTGGACTGCAATTACGGATTGCGGAGGCGCTAGATGCTGGACTACGTACAACTTCCGGCCATGAGGAAATTCGCCGTCGAAGTATCCGGCTGGGACAAGTCGGAGCGATTTTTTGTCGAAAACTGCGATCTCTTGTGGAGCGAGGAGACCGGCAAGCACGTAGTGCTTGCGCAAAAGCTGCGGGAGAACGCCATTTTGTTCATCAGGCTGCTGCAATCGGGCCCGTCCGAGCAGTCGCACCCGGTGGTGTACCAGGCAGAGTTTGTGGAGAAGGCCGAGAATGGCGGAAGCCGATTTCGGTTGAAAACCGTGACACCCAAGGTGATGGAGTTTCAGCAATCCGTCAATTGAACCGCGTGTAGCCGATCAACCTCATGGGAAGAGTGCGCGCAACCCCTTCCGAAACGGAAAAATGCGCCAAATTGGAATGTGGCGCATCGAGAGCTCCTCAGAATCTGGAATTAGAGTCCCTTCAAATATCGTGCGCCGCCTCCGGCGCGTTCGTCCTAAGTAGTTGATTTACGTGAAGCTACGCGCTTCGCCGCGTCAGCGAACGGCGCACGCCGGAGCAACGACCGGCACAAAGCAAAGTTTAAGGTTGGCACAGCGTGTGCGGTATGTCCGCGCATGGCACACGCGTTGACCAAAACGGTGGAACTGCCCTCGCCGCGGACTTGCCTTACCCCTTGCGTGCTGGATGCCGATCCGGCGCAGCTCGAGCATTTGGCGTCCGTAGTGAGCGACTTGGGTTATGAGCCCATCCCCACGTCAGACGCGGAAGAAGCGTTGAGTCTGATTCGTTCGGGGCGCTGCCGGCTGGTACTGGCCGACGTGACGACGCCGGGGATGGACCGCTACGAGTTCCTGGACCGCGCGCTGCGCTGCGATCCTGGGGTTCACGTCATCGTTGTGACCGGGGATTACACGTTGGATTCCGCGTTGGACGCCATACGGCGGGGCGCGACGGACTTTCTGCCCAAGCCGATTGACCGCGCGCGGTTGAAGCGCACGCTCGATGAAGTGGCGACGATCTACGACCAGCGCCGGCGCGTGCGCGCGCTTGAAGAGCAGCTTTTGAAGGACCTGGAGTTTCACGGCATTGTCGGGAAGAGCCCGATCATGCTCGAGGTTTTCGATTTTGCGCGGAAGGTGGCGAAGCACTATACAAACGTACTGCTGGTGGGCGCGACCGGGACGGGAAAAGAATTGGTCGCGCGGGCCATCCATCACATCAGCCCGCTCAGCCAGCAAAAGCTGGCGATCTGCAACTGCTCCGCGATGGTAGATACGCTGCTGGAAAGCCAGCTGTTCGGACACGTGCGCGGAGCGTTTACGGGCGCGACGGATACGCGCCCGGGGCTGTTCGAATTTGCCAACAACGGGACGGTTTTCCTCGATGAGATCGGCGACACATCGCTGCCGATGCAGGCCAAATTGCTGCGCGTGATTCAGAACCGGGAAATCCAGCGCGTGGGTTCGCCGGAAGTCCGGCAGGTATCTGTGCGGCTGATTGCCGCGACGAACCGCGACTTGCGCGCGGATGTGCTGGCGGGGCGATTCCGCGAGGATCTCTTCTACCGGCTGAATTCGATCCAGATTCGCGTGCCTTCGTTGACGGAGCGCCTCGAAGACATTCCGCTGCTGGTGCACTATTTCCTGAAAAAGTACAACGATGCTTACGGAAAAAGCATTTCCGGATTGACGCGGCGGACGCAGACGGTATTGTTGCAGCACTCGTGGCCGGGCAACGTGCGCGAACTCGAGAATGTAATTGCCTCGGCAGCCATCACCGCCACCGGTGACTTTATCGATCTGGCGGACCTTCCGGAACACTTGCAGCGGCGGCGCGCGCACGATTCAGAGAGCAACGACTGGCGGCCACTTTCGCTGGACGAAGTGCGGAAACTGCACATTCAAAAAGTGCTGGAACTCTGCAAGGGCAACCGCCTGCGCGCGGCGCAGATTTTGGGAATCGGGCGCACCAGCCTGTACCGATACTTGAAGCGCGATGGCACAGAAGTACATTCCCGCCAGCACCGCGGCGGCGCGGCAGCCTGATTGCACCGCGCGACTGTACAACGTCTCCCTGAAGAGTTTTAAGGACACGGGACAAATTATGCGAAGGCCTTTCGCGCAGCTAGCCGCGTTTGGAGTGGCGCAAAGGGTCGTCTTGTGCCGCGTTGAGATAGTGTGCCGAGGTGAAGCAGCGAGGTACTGCAGGGACTTTTCTAAGCGATAGACAATACGGCACTTGTGCGGCAGTTGTTTGGCCAGCGCCCTGCATTTATTCTCATAACTGAGTATACGACGCGCGCGGCCTTGCGCGGCGCGCGAGCGCAAAGAAGGAAGAGAAGCTTGACTTTCAACGAGATTCGCGGAGAAGAGAGCGCCGGCAAGTTTGCGCCGCTTCTCCGCCACACGATTCCTGCCTCGAGTTGTCCAAAGATAATCCTCGCTCCGCCAGCCAGAATCCCCTAGGGCGCCGCCACTCGCTTCTCGCTTTACCAAAGCGGGTGCGGCGCTCCATTCCTCCTGATTCAATCAAGTCGTTTTCTTCGTGCCGCAGCTTGCGCTCGTGTCGGCCACCACGCGACAAAGTTGCTGCTTCCACTGCTACGCGCGGTAGCGCCGCCCTACATGATTCCCGGCGATCCGAGTCGCATGATTCCGTCCATCGACGCTCCGTATTAAGTCGATTTGACATAACGATATGAACCATATTGAATTGCATGGGATTCGCTTCGAGCGCCGCGGCTGATGCGCTGCCGGAACGCTCCGCGGACCTAGCCGGTTCTCAGAGAGCCGCCACATGCAAAAGCACAACCTCTTCCTCATCGCTCTCCTCATCACTGCGGCTGCGCCGCACGCTTGGGCGCAAGTGTCGGCGAGCATCAACGGAGTCGTCAGCGACTCGTCCGGCGCGAGCATTTCCGGCGCGGATATCAGCCTGAAGAATACGGAAACCGGGGCCACACGCGCCGCAACTTCAAACGCCGACGGCCGCTACGAAATCCTCGCGCTGCCGGTCGGCGAATATGAGTTGACCGCGACGAAGAACGGGTTCCAGCCCCTGACCGTTGGCCGCATCCTTTTAGTCGTGGGCCAAGAGGCACGGATCGACTTGTTGCTTCATGTCGGCCCGGAACGGCAACAAGTACTCGTAGAGGCCGACGCGTCGATGGTCAGCCCAACCACGAGCGACATTTCCGGCTACGTTGGCCAGAGGCAGATCCACGAACTTCCGATGAACGGGCGAAGTTACGACTTGCTGCTGCCGCTCAATCCCGGCGTCGTGAATTTCACTTCGCAAAAAACGGGCGGCAACGGCATTTCGAATTCGACGACGGCGAACAACTTCGCGGTATCGGGCAACCGGCCGCAACAGAATATTCTTCTATTGAACGGCGTGGAGTACACCGGCGCGGCGGAAAACAACATGCAGCCCGGCGGGACGAGCGGAATGCTGCTGGGCGTGGACGCGGTGCGCGAATTCAATGTCGCGCGCGACAGCTACAGCGCGGAACTGGGAAAGCATCCGGGAGCCCAGGTGGTCATGGTCACGCGCTCCGGCAGCAATGACTGGCACGGCTCGGTGTATGAGTTTTTGCGCAACAACGCCCTCGACGCGCGCAATTTCTTCGATGCGGGATCCGGCGCGCCGCCATTTCAACGCCATCAGTTTGGCGCGTCGCTCGGCGGGCCGGTAAAACACGACGCGACCTTTCTATTCGCGAACTACGAAGGCTTCCGGCAAAACTTGCATCAGACGTCGGTTGCCTTCGTCCCGGACTTGCAGTCGCGTGCCGATGCAGCGCCCAGCGTGCAGCCGTTGCTGAATTTATGGCCAACCCCGTCAGCGAGCGACCCCGATTTTAAGACCGGGGCGAATCCGGACGGAATTGCCCAAGTCTCGGGCCGCCCTCTGCAGACCATTCGCGAAGATTTTGGAACCGTGCGCGTGGACCACAATTTCTCGCAGAACGACACGCTGGCAGCCATATATACGGTTGATGACGGCAACGATGTAACCGCGACGCCGGCGGATTCGTTCAGCACGGATATCGAAAACCTTCGGGAACAAGTACTCAGTATCGAAGAAACGCACATCTTTTCGCCGGCGTTACTCAACACCGCGCGACTCGGCTATTCCCGTGCCGCATACTTTTTTACTGGCGAGCCCACGCCAGCCACTCCTGCTGCCAATGTGCCGGGATTTCTATTGGGGCGTCCCGTGGGCGCGGTGGTAGTCGGCGGGAGCGCCGCTTCGAATCCGCAAGCGCAAGTGGGGCTGGCGGGGAGCAACAACGGAAGCAATCTCAGCGTGCACCGGAACCTGTTCACCATGGAAGACCGCGCAACACTCCCCCGCGGCCGCCATCAACTGAGCTTCGGCGTTTGGTTGCAGCCCTTTCAGTCCAACGAAACCCTGGCGCTCAGCCAATTTGGACAGGCCACGTTCGCGAGCCTGACGACATTTTTGCAGGGCACAATTTCCAGTTTTCTCTTCGATCCCGCGCCGACGGAAATGAATTGGCGCTCGTTTTTCGCCGCGTGGTACGCCGAAGACGTGTTTCGCGTCAACCGAAAACTGACCGTGTCCTTGGGCTTCCGCGATGAAGTCTCGACCGGCTGGAACGAAGCGCACGGGCGCGCGGCGAACTACCTGTTCGCAAACGGCGTCATCCAACCGCAGCCGCACGTCGGCAATTCCCTGTTCACCGCCAACAACGCGAAATTCCTGCCGCAGCCACGAATCGGCGTCGCGTGGAGTCCTTTCGGCCAGAAATCCGTGATTCGCGCCGGATTCGGAATGTACAACGATTTGCAGGACGCGCTGGGCTACCGCGCGGATCAGAATGCTCCGTTCAATCCGACGTACAGCACGCCGCTGACGGTGGCGCAGCTTCCACTGAATCCCGCCGTTCCTGTTCCCGCCACCGCCAGGCTGGTTCCCGGCGGCGTGCAGCCGGATATGCAGACGCCGACGCTAATCTCTTGGTCGCTGCGCGTGCAACGAGAGCTTTCACGAAACACTTCCCTATCGATCGGATATGTCGGCTCGCACGGTTATCACGAGTTGATCGGGATTGACGCCAACGAACCCGCGCCGGTGATTTGCCCCGCGGCGCCGTGCCCGCCGGCCTATCCCGCGACATTTCCTGTAGGCCTGGCCGGAACGCCGGTTCCGGCAGGTTCGTATTTCGTTCCCACGACGGTGCGCGCGAATCCCGCGCTGGCCAACACGTGGTCGTGGTTTTCCGAGGGCGACAGCGCGTACCACGCATTGCAGGTGGACGTGAACCGCCGCCTGAGCGCGGGGCTGGTGATTCGCGGCGTATACACGTTTTCGAAGGCGCTGGACGACGGAGATTCGTTGAACTCCACTACCTCTGGCGGCGGCCCGGCGTTGGCCTCGAATCCGTTCAGCCTGCATTCCGATTGGGGACTCGCGAGCTACGATGTCCGCAACATCGGCGTGCTCAGCGCGTCGTATTCGTTGCCCTTCGGCCAGGGGAATCAATTTCTCATGGATTTGAGCGGCCTGCGCAACGCGCTCGCCAGCGGCTGGACTCTGAACTCGATCGTAACGCTGCAGAACGGCTTTCCGTTTTCTCCGCAATTGAGCTACAACCCCTCGAACAACGGAGACACGCGCGATCCGGTGCGGCCGTTTGCAAATCCAAATTTCACCGGGCCGGTGATTTTGCGCTCACCGAACAAGTGGTTCAATCCGAGTGCCTTTCTCGCGCCGAGCAATACCGCGGCCAACGGCGGTTTCTACGGCAACGTGGGACGAGACACGCTCATCGGGCCGGGCCTCGCCACGTGGGACTTTTCCGTGTTGAAAAACACGCGCATCCGCGAAAAACTGATCGCGCAGTTCCGCGCGGAAATCTTCAACATCCTGAATCACGCGAACTTCAACCAGCCCAATGAAGTGGTGTTCACGCCGGCCGGGGTTTCGCCGACCGCCGGAGTCATCACCAGCACCTCCACGACGTCGCGCCAGGTGCAGTTCGCGCTGAAATTGCTCTGGTAGCGCCGCGCTTTCCTGTCCGGCCGGGACATCCCCATGTGGGTGCCGGGTTTGAGCCCGGCTTTGCAGTGCGGGAGCCTTGCTCCCGCTTTTCTTCCTTCCTCGTTCGTAGCGGAGGGGCTTTCGACCCGTTCCTTGTACGTATCTGTGCAATGGCGCGCTGCCGCCTAATCCCGCACCCCTCTGCCTTGAGACTTCCTCCCCCGTCTCGCCGTATTTCCCTCGTAATCCCAACGAGGCGCGACACCCATGGCGATTCCATCCACCGGCAAGCACAGCGGAGCGTGGCGAGAAAGCCGCTGGCTCGTGTTCCTCGAGTTCCTTCTCGTGGTGGCTATTTACGTGGCGCGCCAGCATCACATCCTGAAAGTCAGCGCCACGCCGTACCTGTTTATTCTCGGTTGGATTTCGCTGCGCGTCCGCGCACGTGCGTATGGATGAGCAGCGTCGCTTCCGCCTGGAGTTCGCCGAACGATGCATACGTCGAGAGCGGAATCTGCGCGAGGCAGCCCACGCTGCCCACATCTGGGAGCAGCTAATTGAGACGATTTTCCGCAAAGCGACCGCGCAGCGTGGCCAATCATGCAACGCCAACGTCGCCGCCTTTTCTGCGCCTGTCAGCGAGCATGTAAATGGTGTTCCCACTCCTAAATCCGGGTGTTTGTCGGATGTGCCTCGGAGTTCACGCAATCTAAAATCGTCGTCCCCGTGGGCTATGCAGCGGAACCTGGGTAGCAATGTGCATGTTGAGCGGCTCTGGCGGAACGCTACCCTGCTGTTAACCTACCGAGTCCAAGCTGGTCTGTGAAAGGAGCGACAATTTTGGGGGGCCGACCGTTTTTGCCGACTGGGCGATTCGAACGGCGGATTGCAAAAACAGAAGTCGTAGAACTTTTGCACGTGGGCGAATCGCCGATTGCGAAAGTTGAGGCGATCACAGAAAACGTGAGCTCGCAAGGCGCACGAGTGATTACCGACTCAATTTGCGCTGCGGGGGAACGTCTGCGTTTGAACGCACTGGAAGAGCACCTGCAATTGCCCGTGCGGGTCGTTTACTGTCAACGTTTGGAGGAACGCAAGTTTGCTCTCGGGCTGCAACTCGAGGTGCGCGTTGAGGAGTGGAAAGAGTCCGCGCGGCTCTGAAGGTGTTAGGCCATCTCGTTCACGTGGCTTTCTTCGTTGGTCCGGCTCGAATCGTACTGTGGACATCGCCATAAGCGAAAAGCCCGCTCCGCCGGATTGGTCTCCGCTAGATACATCGGTTGATTGTCCCGCGGACACCTGACTCGTGGCGTCATATGCGATTCGGCGTGCCCCCTGTTAGGCGCGATGGAATATCCACCTTGCGATTTTGTTTCTCGCAAGTGTGGTGCCGCTCATGGCTGGCCTCTTCTCGTTCTTCTTCACTTCTACCCACTGGACTCGTCCGGCCAACGCACTCTCCGCTCCTGACTGTGCGGATTTAGCGTCAAACTGATTCCCGCCCCATAATCGCCAGTCCGCAGTTTCGGTCCTGCTGCAGTGCGCTTACGTGAGCGACAAACGCGGTATTCCTAAAAATTAATCCCGGAAGCGAGCCAGAAGTCCCGTTCGCGGAAATGACCAATGATCTCCCGGAACTCTGTCTCCGGACACATCCACGGTGAAACAATCATAAACGCCGGAAACGCTACATCGTCCACTACCACTAAGTTCCAGCAGGAACATAGGGCGCTTCGTTCAAAGGGTTTGACGCTGGTTCTTTTCTTTCACGTTGTGGCCAGGCGTCGCGAATCAGACGGACCGTTTGATTTACAGGGGCGAGTCCGCCGTGGAGAGAAACGACTGCAATAAGATATAAAGCAAAAAAAAGTAAAGAGATCGAGAGAAGCTTGAGCAAGGCGCCAAGCGCCCCGGGGAAGCCGATGGTCCAGGGTGCTAGGTAGTTAATCAGTACGGCCGCACCGCAACCCGCCGCAGCCGACGCCACAAAGAATTTCCAGACAGCGGCCAACAACGAGCTCACAGGAAGGCGAATCGGTTTTCCCGCGTACCAGAAAGCGGGCAGCAAGAGAAGGAAGTAGGAGGTCGTCCAGGCTAGAGCAACGCCGGCAGATCCCCAAGGGAGTGCAACTACGAACAGGCCGATGGTGCAAATGGATTCGATTATGCCCCAACGGAACCATCGGTCCGGCCGCCCATGTGAGAGATGAATCCAGCCATGCGTGTTATAGAGCAACATCACGCCAATGCCCGGGCCAAATAGAGCGAAGATGCGGCCGGTCTCTTCCCAAGCTGGACCCAGGAGAAAACGAATCACATCTCTGCCGACCAGAGTGATGTCTACGCCGATTCCCATACCCAAGAATGCCAACACGGAAATGCCCGACAGAAAGTAGCGCTGATACTGACGTTGATCATCATTTAGACGGCTTAGTGTGGTTACCACGACCGCCGAAATTGGTGCAGTCAATTGTGATTCGGGCAGCACGAAAAGGTCGTAAGCCTTCTTGTAAAATCCAAGTGCCTGGGCGCTGAAGCGCCAGCCAACAAGGAGGTTATCGGCGTTACGCGTCACATAGTTCAACGCATAATGCGAGTATACGTTGAGCGCGAATTTCACCACCGATCCAGCGCCCTCCACCCGATTCGGCGGGCTGGGTATCCAGCGGCACATCCACCATGCGCCCATGACGGTCACGATCGATACAACAATTTGACCCACAACCAGCGCCCAATAGCCCCACCCCAGCAGCGCCAATACAATCGAACTGATCACGGAAATCAAACGCGCACTCACGTTTATGGCGGAGACAGTCCTGAACTGCATGGCGCGGCCTAGAAGCGCCAGGTGAATCCATCCCCAGCTACTGATTAGGATCGTGAGTGACATGCCCGTTGCGACCCGTGTGACGAGCGAGTCATGGTAAAGCCGCGCCAGTAAGGGTCCAATCGCGATGAAAGTTCCGGTCAGGAATACACCGGTGCCACAAGTGGTCCAGAACATACTGCTTGCTAGTGCGCTGGTAACTTCTGGGCGTTGAAGGATTGCCTCGGTGAAACCGTTTAATCCAAAACTGCAGAACAGCAAGCTGAACGTCGTGACCATAGTCACGAGCCCGAAATCAGCGGGTGTGAGCAGCCGCGCGAGGATTACCGTTGCACCGAGCTGCACGAAAAGTGACGCTCCGGACGCCAAAATAGTAACACCTGCGCCGCGTACTGCGGCTCGTCGCAGCCCGCTGCCCGCCTCAATCGAACTGCATTGCCCCGTCGAGTCGAAAGGTTTCAACGGGAATTTGCTTGTTGACCTCGGAAACGACACCACGGTATGCGAGAGCTGAAACGGCTGGTTTTGTTTCTCGCCCACTGGGTCGGGCCTCCGCAGAGTTCGTTTTACTCTCAAAGCCGCATTAATACCGGCGTTATAATTTCATATAATACAATTATTTGTTAACACATAAGTAATACTGGGAGAATTTTCGCCTCCGATTTGCGCTAACTCGCGCATTGAGGGTAATAAGCGATCCCGCGCCAGGCCGCCAGAATTGCGTACTGACTACCCGCGCACCGTGCGCGCTGACATTTTCTTTAAGTGTGCGCTCGCGAGCGCGAGGTTCTTCCAGCCTTGCGAGGTAGACGGGACGTGACCCACGAAGCCGTTTCTCAAGCTTGCCTTCGAAGTGCGTTTTATTCCGTTTTCTCCGCTGGGCGGAACCGTTCATTGGCGGCTCCGTGGCGGAAACGGGGAGTCTGACTGCGTGTCTTTCAAGCTAATCAATACATTCCCATCAGCCGTTTGCGATGACACAACCACTTGGAGGTCGGGCCCGCGAAAAACGACGAACTCCTCCATGGATTCCGAAGACAATTGCAATACGCGAGCTTTGGCGGTCTTGATGTCGTTGACGGTTTCCAGCCACTCGAACGTTCCTTTTCGGTCCTTCTTCAAAATGTCGAGAAGCGTCCTCATTTTTCTTTACCTCCTTCTTGTCACGCGATTGCACACGCCTTCGTGTGTTTTTGTCACAACACGCCGATGCTGCATCGCCGTCTGAGTCCCCCTTTAACCTTTTAGACCTTGGTTTGCGACATGAGACTTAACCAGAGACACGCTGAGTCGCGCCATCCGGTAATCACCGGGTTCCTGCAACGAGGATTTACCGTAGCTCAGGATTTTAAAGACGCGATACTTGCTCACTTCAAAAGGACAGGTAAGAATTGTACGGACGTCCTTCGCCTCGCGGCGCGAGGCCGCCCCTCGATCCGCTGAAACATCCGGCGTGGTCCATCCTTGCGATTGTGTTTCTTGCAACGGTGCGGCTGCAGCAGCGATTCGTGGTTTCCAAAGCGGGTGTGGGATCGGGAGTTGCGGTGTGTTGCGTGGCTGGTTGTTCCATTTTGGTCCTCAGTGATTAGGTTGCAGGGGGGTACCCCTATTAATGATGGAAAGTGTCTGTAGCGGGTTGAAAGGGCAAGGTTTGCAGGCGATTGGTCGGTGGCAGAAAGGAGCGAGAGAGAAGAGGCGAGGGATAGAAGTGGCGGAAAAAGGCGACAGTGGGACGGGGAGAGCGGAAGGTTGGGGAACCCGAAGGGACAAGCCGGAGGCAGACGCTAACTTTCACCATGTATATTATAATACTTTATGGTTACTTGTCAAGGAAAATTTAATACGTATTTCTACGTGTGCCGAGAGGTAGAGATTTAAGCTGCTGAAGGAAAACGGGATGGAGCGGAAAAGAGCGGCGAAAAAAAAGCTTTGAAGCGGGCGGAAAGTGCGGACGGGCGATTATGGGGCGGGAATGAGATTCACTCTAAACCCGCAGCCGCCCCGACCGGGTCGGGGTAAACGCCGACGGCGTGTGCGGTGTCCGACAGCCTTCGCGCGGGTGACAGGTGAAGCCCTGCGAAGAGCGGCCCACCCTTTGCGAGTACACCGCAAAGGGTAGGCCACCCCGGAAGGTTCTTCCGATTCAAAAAACGTGGCCCAGCCGTGGTGCCGTTGCTTTGCGTCGCGTCAACAAAAAGCCAAACTCTATGCGCCACCGGCCAGGAAATTGTCGTGTTGGTCGGGTTCCGTCTCAACTCGATCAATTTCTCACCGGCAACCCCACTTGCCGGACCAGCGCAGCAAAGCGCGGATCGGAGCGCAGGGGATCGAAACGCGGCTCCGAATTCAACCAAATCACGCAGATGGAGTGCGCCTCATAAGACTTTTGCAGCCACTTGAACGCGTCGTCCTTCTTTCCCAGTGCGGTGTAACCGGTTGCGACTTCGTACGAACAGACGTATCGCTTCGTCATCTGAACCTGGAGGCTCTTTTCCAAGGACGTGGCGCGTGTCGTTTCCCCAGCAAGCGCCAATATGCTGACGGTCGTCGCCACATCAATGGGAGCGGCTTCCGGAAACTTGACGGGTTCAATTTCCTGTGTTGCCTTCCTGAATTGTCCTTTCTGCACCTCGGAGAGCGCAACGTACGTGCGACAGGTATAGCAGCGGGGATCGAGCTGCAGGGCTTTCTGTCCCTGATCGATCGCGCGGTCGTATTGCCGTCCCATGTAGAAAAAGAAACTGCTGTCGGCCAAAATCGTCAGCGAAAAGGGATCAAGTTCCCGCGCAAGCTGATTCTCGGCGAATGCCTCATCCCGACCTCTGAGCGAGGCGAGAAAATATGCATAATGATCGTGTGCCAGCGCGTTGTACGGGTTCAGTTCCAGAGCACGCTTCAAATGTTGTTCCGCTAACTGCCAGTTCCACTCATAGGCAAATTCCACCCATCCGAGTGCGTCGTGGGCTTCGGAAAGAGTCTCGTCGAGATGCAGCGCACGTGTGGCCGCCTCTTTTGCCTGGGGCATGACTTCCTTGGGCGCACGATAGAAGTCAGCCAGAGCTGCGTACGCCACCGCTAGACCTGAGTATGCCAGCCCCGATTGAGGATCCTTCGCAATCGCGACCTGGAAATTGGAAATGCTGCTCTCTAGGTCCGCCTCCGAGGTCGCATTGTTTAGATCATGACGTCCGCGCAGATAGGCTTCGTAGGATTCCGGATTCACCTGGCGTGCGGACGGAGCGGGACGCAAATTCGCTCGCACTTCGCCTACTATGTCACGAGCGATCTCGCCTTGCAGAGCAAGCACGTTGCGCAGATCGCGTTCGTAGCTGCGCGCCCAAATATGGCGATCCCCTGGCGCCTGAATGAGCTGAGCAGTGATCCGCACGCGGTCTCCCGAGCGCACAACCGAGCCTTCCAGCACCACGTCCACGTTTAGCTCGCGCGCGATCTGTGGCAGAGTCTTCTTCGTGCTCTTGTAAGACATCGCCGACGTGCGTGATATCACGCGCAGGTTGCCGACTTGTGCCAACTCCGTAATTAGTTCATCGGTTATTCCATCGGCAAAATAGTCTTGCTGAGGGTCATTCGATAGATTTTGCAGCGGAAGTACCGCGAGCGAACGTATCGGCGAAATTCGGCTGCGCAGCCATTCGCGCGCGCCGGCAACGTCAAATCCAAACACAACGACCAGAAGAAGTGCTCCACCGAGAAGCCCTGCGAACACACTCGAAATCCAGCGGTGAACCCAAGGCCATCTTGAGACCTCTGTTTTCGGACTGATTTCCGACGAAGATTCACTGGCGGGCAGAGTAACCGGGGCAATGAATTTGTACCCGCGGCGTGCGACTGTCTGGATGAACCGCGGACTATCCGCCGCGTCGCCGAGTGCCTCTCGCAAACGGGCCATCGCGCTATATAAGCCTTGATCGAATTCGACAAAAGTGTTGGCGGGCCAAACATGTGCGCGCAGTTGCTCATGGGTGATGATCTGGCCGGGATTTTCCAGCAGGAGCTGGAGGACCTTGAGTGGCTGCTCCTGCAGCTTGACCTTGATCCCTTCCTTGCGCAGTTCTCCGCGATGCAGATCGAGTTCGAAGACCCCGAACTGCAAGATTTGCAGGCTGGTCTCTTGCGCGGGCATAGTCGAAGGGGACTGGGTGGAGTCTAGCACCGTCCGTCAGAGTTCGCCAGAACGACCTCTATGTAGCTGGAAATGCGTAGTTTAACGCGCCAGCAACGCGCCAGTTGACTGCCAGATTGTTCCCCCTTTAGCCTCACTCGCGTCCGCGGCCACAAACTTGGAAAGGGCGAAACGCTCACGCCCCAGGAGGGACGACTCTGATGAAAACTAGGTTATTTATTGCAGTATGCTTCACATTGCTTGGGATCACCGCGGCGACAGCCCGGACAAAACCGCATCTCCGCTTCACGTTGATCCTTGACTTCAACACCTGTGCAAGCGACCCAAACAACGTCAACAATCTTATTTGCCAGGAAAAGGACGGGACCGGGAAGCCGGTCGGTCTAATCACGGTGACGTACCAAGGCCCCATTGCCGACGATGGTACCTGCGCTACTAATCCACTTTGTAATGGAACCTGGCATGAGGGTTACCTTTACGCGTTTGAAGGAGGAACCATTACCGTCGGCTCGGCCACTGCCTATCAAGGGCAAGCGCCATTCAAGGACGAAAACGGATTCGCGCCCATCGTCGGGTTCTCGGTAGGCGCGATTACGGGCGGCACTGGAAAATATCAAGGTATCAGCGGGACGCTTACGATGCGGTGGGATGCGAACGTCTGCATTTGCCTTTTCGACATCGTTGAGCCATAGCTGATTAGGGGAAAAGGACAGCAGCCGGCCTCCTCCGTTTTTTATTCGCGCTAGCGGGGGATGAATGGACCTTCCGCCTTGCCCTGCTCAATCGGGGAGCAAAAAAGATGAAACGCAATGTTGTAATCACGGTGCTGCTGATCATTGGTAAGCGTCGTCTGGAGGCCGTCTTGACGGGCGGATTACGTTAAGGAAGCAGTTTCTGTGGCGGGGTGAGGTTCTAGGGCAGGAGTTCGTCGATGTGGTTGACGGGGTGGTCGGCGATGCGCGTGAGCACATCGCGCAAGTAGGCTTCGGGATCGATACCGTTGAGTTTGGCGGTGCCGATCAGGCTGTAAATTGCGGCTGCGCGTTCGCCACCGGTGTCGGAGCCGGCGAACAAGTAGTTCTTGCGGCCCAGAGCAACCACACGGAGCGCTCGTTCCGCGGCGTTGTTGTCGATCTCGATGCCGCCATCGTCCAGGTAGCGCAGTAGCGCTGCCCACCGACCCAGCGCCGATCCTCCCATATCGCCGGGCAGCATCAGCCCAAGCAGTCCACACTCCCCAAGCGCCTCGACAGCTTCGGTCGAGAATCGCCCCGCCTTGTCGTTTTGCGCTGCCGCTGGAGCGAGCACGCGATTGGCGATGTCTCTGGCACTCGATACGGCTTCATCACTAGTAAGCAGTTTCGGGATATGGAATTGCGGACTAGCCATGGCGTTAACTGCAAATCTCTATCGCAATTGCGGATTGTCCCTGAGAATGAGCGCAGCCGTCAAACCGTTTTTTGCTGTTCTCTCCTGACGGAAACAATTCGACGCGCTTTAGAACTCAGCTACGGTCGCCGAAGGCGCTAGTGATTTGACGTGACGGCGATAGCGAGTTGATTCAAATCGGCCATGCAAACTCTCCGCTATGCTTTCTGCGCATGCCCCACTGTCCGTTCGATGCGGCCTCAAACGCAATTAACGCATGGCGCAACGTGGCAGGGGCTGACTTTCATTGGCTTGAATGGGGCCAATAGTCGCGAGTTGGTGGGACGGCTCAGCGCGATTTACACCAATCTGCAGCGCATGGATCCTGTCGCCACGCGCTGCGAAGCTTGCGAGGAGCGTTAGGCGCCGCGGATTCGCGCGGGCTCCAGGCGCGGCGCGAGAATTTGAATCAGCGCCAGGGCCACCAGGTAGGACGAACTGGCCATCGCGAATGGCACCATATAGCTTCCCGTCCATTGCAGCACGTGGCCTACAATACTTGCGTTATACATGCCTGCGAGAGCTCCGGCCGCTCCTCCGAATCCCACCACGGTTCCGACCGCAGTCCCCGGAAACATATCGGACGGCAGGGTAAATAAATTCGCCGAAAATCCCTGGTGGCAAGCCGCCGCGAATCCTATCAGCAAAACTGCGCCCCACGTGCTTTGCACGCGATACGTGAAAAAGACCGGCATCACCGCTACGGCACAAAGCAGCATGGCTATTTTTCGCGCGGCGTTCACGCTGCGTCCGCGCTTGATGAGCGACGAAGATATCCATCCGCCCGCAACGCTGCCCGCGTCCGACAGAAGGTAGATCGTCACGAGTGGCAGACCAATTTGCGTTAACGCCAAGCCATGCTTCGTCTGTAAAAATCCTGGCACCCAGAAAAGATAGAACCACCACACCGGGTCGATGAACAGCTTGCCGAAAATGTACGCCCACGTCTGGCGCAGAGGAATTAGCTTCACCCATCTGATTTTCGCGACGGGCTCGGCCGAATCGCTTAAGATGTATGCAAGCTCGCTCTTCGAAATCCGCGGATGCTCTGCCGGTGGCCGATAGATCGGAAGCCATACGGCCAGCCACAAGAGTCCGACAGCCCCAATCAACACAAATGCCGCGCGCCAGCCCCACCGCGACACGATCCATGGCACGAGCAACGGCGTAATCATCGCACCGAGGTTCGTCCCCGCATTGAATATCCCGGTCGCCAGCGCCCGCTCTTTCTTGGGGAACCACTCGGCGACGGCTTTCAAGCTCGCCGGAAACACCGCGGCCTCGCCAAAACCCAGCGCGTACCGCGACAGCACAAACGTGTTCAGCGAATTGGCCAGCGCCGTTCCCATGGACGCTACGCTCCAGCACACCATCGCCAGGGCGTAACCGATTCGCGTGCCAAGCTTGTCCATCAGTCGTCCGACGAACAGCTGGCCTACTCCATACGCCAGCAGAAATGCCGAGACCAATTTGTCGTAGTCAATCTCGTTCCAGTTGAAGGCGTGTTGCAGCGGAACTTTCAGCAGGCCGAGAATCTGCCGGTCCATGTAGTTCTTCGTCGTTCCAAAAAGCAAGAGCGCGCAGATGACCCAGCGGAAGTGTCCAATCTTGAGGGAAACGCCCGGCAGCGCCGCACTGCGGGAGCGGGTTTCCCCGCCCGGCGGCAATTCTCCAGTTGCTTCATTCCTTGGCGAATCGTCCATGATGCGCATGGAAAGCTACTACCTTTTGCACAGAGCTTCCAGTTGGAATTGCTCGAGCGAGACGATTTGTTGGCCCGTACTTCCCTTCTAATCGTGCTTCGTCCCACAAAATTCTTTTTCCCTGCATCCTGCGCCTCGCTTTTGGCTTAGTATGGTGACGAACGAACATTCCAAATCGCCGGGTATCTCGCCGCGCTCGGATGGAGGTCTTATGTCTTTCGAAAACACTTCACGTCGCGAATTCTTGAAGGTGACTTCCGCGGGAGTCGCTAGCGCCGCTCTCGCGTCCACTGCTTCCAGCTACACAAGCATCCTCGGTGCCAACGATCGCGTTCGTGTGGCCATCTGCGGAGTTCGCGGCCGCGGCAACGACCACATCCGCGGCTTTAGCCGAGTTCCCAATACGTCTCTAGCCGCGTTCTGCGACGTAGATGAAAATGTGCTGAATCAGCGTCTCGGCGAAGTCGAAAAGCGCGGCCTGCCGCGGCCTAAAGCGTATGGCGACATCCGCAAGCTTCTTGAAGACAAAGAAATCGACGCCGTCTCCATCGCCACGCCCAATCACTGGCACTCGCTGATCGCTATCTGGTCTTGCCAGGCGGGCAAGGATGTTTACGTCGAAAAACCGTGTTCGCACAACTGGTTCGAAGGGCGCCAACTCGTGCGTGCCGCGAAGAAATACAATCGCATTTGCCAGCATGGCAGCCAGTCGCGCTCCAATCCCGGCATGATTGAAGGCATCCGCCACGTTCAGGATGGCACCATCGGCGACGTGTACATGGCCCGCGCGCTTTGCTACAAATGGCGCGACACCATCGGCCGCGCCAAACCCGAGCCGGTTCCCGCGGGTGTGAATTACGACCTCTGGACCGGTCCTGCTCCGCTCAAGCCGTTTACCCGCAATCGCTTTCACTACAACTGGCACTGGATCTGGGATACCGGCAACGGCGAGGCCGGCAATCAGGCGATCCACGAGATTGACATCGCCCGCTGGGGTTTGGGTGTTCGCTTTCCCGTTTCGGCGTCCGCGATGGGCGGACACTTTATGTTTGACGACGATCAAGAGACTCCCAACACGCTCAACGCGTCGTTCTGCTTCTTCGATGCCAATGGCAAGCGCAAGATGTTGGAACTCGAAGTCCGCCACTGGATCACCAATCATGAAGCGGAAATCGGCACTGCGGCGTGGGGCGGCAGCTCTATTCCTCCTGCCGGTTTGAAACCTGCCGTTAATCATCCCGATGCTCAGCGGCAGCAGTCGCTCGGCCCGAAGGATGCCAAGACCAACACCATCGGCAATCTCTTTTACGGTTCGAACGGCTATATCGCCATTGACGGCTACGACGCCTACAAAACTTTCCTCACCAACCAGGTCGAGCCCGGACCTTCCGGCAAAGCCGCCGGCGATCACTTTGCCAATTTCATCGATTGCGTTCGCAGCCGACGGGCCGAAGATCTGCACTGCCCGATCGAGGAAGGCCACATCTCCACAACTCTCGTCCATCTTGCGAATGCTTCGTACCGATTGGGCCGCGCCCTGCAGTTCGATCCGGCGCAAGAAAAAGTTGTCGGCGACGAAGAGGCCAACACGCTGCTCCGGGGCTCGTACCGTGCACCGTACGTCGTGCCGGAAGAAGTGTGACCGCGCACTCGCCGTTGCGCATTAGGCCATCTGCAACGCTCGCCGCTGTCTCGGGCGCGCTGTTCTACATTTGCTGCCTTGCACCCACGAAGACTCCGCACGACCAGGGGCACCTTCAGCTTGAGGTCAACGAGCAGGCCCAACGGGTCGATGTGACGTACGACGGTAAACCGTTCACGTCATACATTTGGCCGGTAAACCTAAAGAAGCCGGTTTTGTATCCTCTTCGCACCGCGAAAGGCACCGTCATCACTCGCGGGTTCCCTCTTGAGCCGCGCGCCGGTGAACGCACCGACTACCCGCACCAGGTTGGCCTGTGGCTGACCTATGAGAATGTGAACGGCTTCGACTTGTGGAACAATTCCGAGGCCATCAAGGGCGCCGACGTCCTGAAGATGGGAACGATTCTGCATCGCAAGATCGCGTTCGCACGCGGCGGAGGCAATCAAGCCAACCTTGCTGTCGAAGCCGATTGGGTCGCACCTGGCAATCGACCCTTACTTCACGAGTTCACGCAATTCATCTTTCGCGGTGGGCCGGACTTTCGCAGTATCGACCGCGTTACCGTATTGACCGCTCTCGACAAGCAGGTCTCCTTCCCGGACGCCAAAGACGGAATGCTGGGTATGCGAGTAATTCGCGCGCTGGAAATTCCGTCCGACAAGCCCGAGGTCTATACGGATGCCAACGGGCGGCCCACAAGCGTCCCCAAGCTCGACAACACCGGCGTGAACGGCACCTACCTCACGAGCGAGGGCAAAAAAGGCGACGCCGCGTGGGGTACGCGTGGACGCTGGTGCAATCTGAGTGGCATGGTTGGCGATGAACCCGTAACCATCACCATCTTCGACCACCCCGACAATCCCGGTTTTCCCACCTACTGGCACGCGCGCGGCTATGGCCTGTTCGCCGCTAACCCGTTCGGCCAAAAAATCTTTAGCAACGGCAAGGAGGCGCTGAACTTTTCTCTTGCGCCGGACGCATCGGTAACGTTTCGTCACCGCATCCTGATCTCCTCCGCCATTCTCACGCCCGAGGCCACGGAGGCGGCGTACAAAGACTTCCTCTCCGCGTATCGCTGATACACTCAGACGCATGCCTACCCACGTCGGCCTGATCGGCGGAGGAAATATTTCCGAAACACACGCCCGCGCCGCCCATGCCATCCCCGGCGTGGAGATTGCCGCTGTGTACGGCACGAACCGGGAAAAGGTGTCTCGTCTCGCGCGAGAATTCGGGGGCGCTCCCTACGAAAACTTTGACGCATTCCTCAACCATCGCCCAATGGATCTCGTCATCATCGGCAGTCCGTCGGGTCTGCACGCGCAGCACGGCATCGCCGCGGCACGGCGGGGGCTCCACGTTCTCACCGAAAAGCCCATCGACGTTAGCACCGGTCGCGCAGATGCGCTCATCGCCGCGGCAGACGAAGCTCACGTGAAGCTCGGAGTGCTCTTTCAGGACCGCACCAAGCCGCACATCCGCCAGCTTCAGAGTTGGCTCGCGCAAGGACTTCTCGGAAAGCCGCTATTGGTCGGCGCGCACGTGAAGTGGTATCGCCCGCCGGAGTACTACGCGAATTCTCGCTGGCGCGGCACTTTCGCGCTGGACGGCGGCGGCGCGTTAATCAATCAGGGTATTCACACCGTGGATTTGCTTCTGTGCCTGCTCGGCGACGTGACTCGCGTACATGCGCGCACCGCCACGCTGCTTCATAAAATCGAAGCCGAAGATACCGCTGTCGCGGTTCTAGAATTCGCCAGCGGCGCGCTCGGAACGCTTCACGCTACGACAGCCGCCTATCCCGGCTACCCGCGGCGCATCGAAATCACCGGCACGGAAGGGACCGTCATCCTCGAGCACGATCGGATCGTCGCGGCAAATCTTCGCAACGCTCCCGATCTACTCGCGACGCTATCCGATTCGGCTCCCGACCAGAATCAAAGCGCCGCCTCCGCGGCCGTAAGCGACTTTCGCGGCCATCAGGCTCTGCTGGAAGATTTTCTGCAAGCGATCGAAGCGAACCGCGCGCCGCTCTGCGACGGCCGCGAAGCCCGCCGCAGTCTCGCGCTCGTTGAGAAGATTTACAAGTCCTCGCGAACTGGGCAGCGAGAAGGCTAATCGACTCAATCCGTCAATTCGCCACAACGTGTATCGTGTGCAGCCACGTTTCCACGAGTTTGGGCCAAGCCGTCACCGGGAGCGCAGTTCGTCGCAAGCCATATCCGTGCCCACCTTCTGCGTAGACGTGCAATTCCGCGGGCACTTTCGCGTTTTTCAAGGCTTGGTAATAAACCAGAGCATTTTCCACGTGCACGGGATCATCTTCCGCTTGCACGATGAACGACGGCGGAGTCTTGTCCGTTACCTTGATTTCCGGATTTGGCGCAAAATCTCGCTCGGCCAACGCCAGGTATCCCGGATAGACAAGTACTGCAAAATCAGGGCGGCAACTCTGCTTGTCGCTGTCATCCACGGCTTCGTAGATCCGCTGCTCAAAGTGCGTGCTCAGCGCCGCTGCCAGATGCGCGCCGGCCGAAAATCCGAGCACGCCAACCCGTTTCGGGTTGATTTTCCATTCGGCGGCGTGCTCCCGCACAATTCCCATGGCTCGCTGCGCATCCTGTAACGCCGCGGGCTTCGGATACGGCCCGCTATCCGGGACGCGATACTTCAGAAGCACGCAGGTAATCCCCGCGGAGTTCAACCACTCGCACACTTCCGTTCCTTCGAGGTCGATCGCCACAATTCGATATGCCCCGCCCGGAAGAACAACCACCGCGGCTCCGGTGTTTCCGTGGGACGGGCTGTACACCGTAATCGTCGGGACGGAAACATTTCCGAGCCGAATCAGCGGTCTCCCCGCAATCAAATTGTCCGTAGGCTTCGTCATGTCCATCTCGGGCGCGGAGGTTGCCGCAGCTCCCGGCGCGCTGTTGGGCCAAATTTTCACCTGCGTGTGGCCCGCTCCCGGCTGCCACCCCGTTCCCTGTGCAAACATTCCCAGCGGAATCGCCGCAATCGACCCCAGAACCAACATGCCTTTACGCATGCACTCCCTCCTCGCAACTTGAATCCCTTAGCGCTGCTTACAACGACAATCGGCGCGCGCAGTCTCGCAGCATTTCCGCCTCCCACGACGGGCGCATAGCGCTCTCCGGATGGGTGCGATCGCTGGGAATTCTTCCCGTCAAATGCAAAAAAATCGCCGCGGAATGCTTGTACGCGGGAACCGGCTCGCGAAACGCGACATTTCCCAGGTGCTGCAGTGCGTCGGAAAGCCCAAAGTAGGCGGGGTCGCACGATTCCCACAGCCGATCGCGATCCGCGAATTTCTCTGGCGCGAACGTGGCCAGCCCCAGCAAGTAATCGGAGCCGTACTCGATCATATTGATGCCGAGATCGTTCCCCGTGTAGATACGAAACTCCGGTCTGTGCTTGTTTTTCAAAGCCAGGCGCGCGAGCTCCACTTGCCGATCGAGCGAAGAGTGTTTCAGTCCTTTGATTTCGGGGATATCGAGCAACCGGAGGAACATTTCGTCTTCAAAGATTTCGCCGTTCGGAGCGAACATCCGGCCCAACTCGAATGCCAGTACGTGCGCGTAGCCCCGGCTCGCATTCTGATAAACCGCCGCTTTCTCCGCGGGCGATGTTCCATACAAACGGCTCGTCTGGAAGAGAATCGGAATTCCTCCGAAACCAAGAATCGTATCCATCTGCTTGCGATACAGAAAAACGATGTCGCCATCCAGACCTTCGATGTACGCGCCCGCCACGAACGGCGTCGCCTTGCCCAAGGCGTCGCGCGTCCATTGCAGAACGGCGAGTTTCTCTGCCTCGCCTAGGTAGTTCACGTAGCCGGTGTCCATGTTGACGGCGTTCATCAAGCCGGCTCGCTGCGTGGCGCGGAGATGATTCTGAAAGGCTTCGACCGCGATGCGGCCTTCCGCCTCGAACGGCAGCAACGCCGCGGCGATGCCCTGAACTTTACGGCCAGTTTCCAGGCGTCCAATTATCGTTCCAATGTTCGTCATTTCGTTTTCACGACCTTCAAACGCTCCACAAATTCGGAGTGCTTATAATGCTCATCCAACGGATAGCACCCCGACGGGAGGCCGTTGCGCGGCGCGGTCGTGCAATCGCTAAACGTTCTGCAAATTCGTTTGTGATTGACGAGCTTTCCTGCACTCGCGTCCCAGAGAATTTCGGGATAAGTCAGAGTCATCCTCCCGAGTCCTACAACGTCCGCCCACCCCTCCCGCACCACGGCCTGCGCAACGTGCGGCAAAAAATCCTGCAAATAACTGTACGCCGTACCCACGAAAATCAAATTGGGAAAGCGGCGCTTCAGTTCGCGCGTGACGGTCATCTGCAGCGCTACGCCGGCCAACGGATCCTCCGGAGGTTGGTAGCCGTCTGACGGAGGATAGAGCGCGGGCCGCTGGATGTGCGGATTGTAATAAGGACTGCCCGCCGTAATGTTGACGAGCCGAATGCCAAGATCCTCGAGCAGCGCTAAAAACCGGATCGGCTCGGCAAGGTCAATGTCAGTCGGAGACATGGCATTCACTCCGAATCCCCAGCGATACGGTATGAGACCGTCGAGAGACTCGGGGATTCCTGGCCCCAATTTCCCTGCTGCCGACCGCGACGGATCGGGCCGAAACGGAACGATGTCGCACGCCGAAACTCTTACGCCAACATGAAGGCTCGGCGAAACGGAGCGAACCCCTTGTACTATCTCGCGCAGAAACCTTGTCCGATTCTCAAAGCTTCCGCCGTACTTCCCTTCCCGCGTATGCGCACTCAGGAATTCGTGGCCGAGATACCCATGGCAATGTTTGATGTCCACGAAATCGAATCCCAGTTCGTGAGCCATCTTTGCCGCGCAGTGAAACTTTTCGATGATGCCGCCGATATCGCTGTCGGTCAGAACCGGATAGTCCGCGGGTAACCCCAGCTTCCGATCGAGAATCGGATGATGATAAAGAATGTGCGGCTCCGGCTTGTTCTGGGCATTTGGACGACAGTAGCGCCCGGAGTGCGTTAGCTGCAGGCCAATGATCAGTCCTTCGTCTGAGCCTGTGGTTCGTTTGTGTTCCTCGATGAGAACGCGTCGCAACTCCGCGAGCGCTGTCCGCGTGCGCTCGCCAATCAGGAGTTGATTTGGATTGGCCCGCCCTGCATGGCAAACCGCGACTGCTTCTCCGCCCCAAATGAGCTTTCCGCCGGTCTGCCCAAACCGTTTCCAGCGTCGGACCGTGAGCTCGCTCGGGCTGCCATCCGCGGTGCCGTCCCATCCTTCCATTGGCTGCACAGCGATCCGATTTCCAATGTTGATTGCGCCGCGCGACAGCGTCCATCGTAGGGGCGACTCTAATCCATCAAGCAGTTCATGGTCGCAAGGAATTTTCAGTCCGAGCATCCGAAGATGCTCCTTGAAACGCGCAACAGTTTTCACCGTGCCGAGCCGCAGGATCGGGAGTGCGCTCACGCGGACCTTCCTCCCTTCGGCAAGGCTGCGGCGAAGCAGCTTGCTAACAAAGCCATTCCGATCAACATCAGAAAGCCTGTGCCATAGCTTCCTGTAGTGTCACGCAAACGTCCCACGAGCCAGGGAGAGACAGCTTCTGCGACGCTGCCCGCTGTCAGAATCACGCCCAGCAGGCGCCCGAGCAGTCGAAGACCGAATACCTCCGCGGTCATAAGCGGAACAATCAGGTAGTCGCCGCCCAAAGCAACTCCGAAAATTCCTGCGAACGTGAAGACGGCTACCGGCGACTTCCCCGCAAAAAGAAGCGGAATCGCCGCCGCAACCAGGAGATAGATCAGCAACATGACGTATTTCTTGGAAATGCGGTCCGCCAGCCAGCCCATGATCAAGCGGCCTGCAACGCTAAATCCCAAGACCAGCGAAAGAATGCGCGCCGACTGGCTCTGCGTAAAATGCAAGTCCAGACTCAGGAAGAGCTTCAGATTCTGTTGTGTCCCGCTCACCGCGGCGATTGAGAGCATGCTCCCGGCGACCAGAAGAAAGAACGGCGCGGCCAGAAATGCCTGCGTCAATTCAGCCGAAGGCGGAGCGCCTCCGCTCTCATGAATCGTTGGTGCGGACGGGGGAGTCTCCTTCAAGAAAAGCGCTGCCGGCCCCGCGACGGCGACAATCAGGACTCCGATTACCCGCAAAGCGGCTTGCCAGCCGAATTGGTGTATGAGGGCATGCGAAATCCACGGTGCGGCAGCGCCTCCAACGCCGATCCCCAGATAAGCGATCCCCATCGCCTTGCCCCGCGATTTGAGAAAGTGCTTCGAGAGCAAGACCTGATTCGGCAGCGGTCCGCCGCAAACGTAGCCCAGCGCATTGAGCATGTAAAAAAAGTAGAACAAGCCAAGCGTAGAAATCGCGCCCAAACCGGCGAGCGCCGTTCCGGTCATGAGAATACCCGCCAGCATCAGCTTTCGTGGTCCGTAGCGGTCCACCATCCATCCCGCGATAACGCCGAAGATGGGGCCCACGACCAATTTGCTGACCGCATTGCCTGAAGTGACCTGCGCGCGCGTCCAGCCGAACTGCTGCACCATGAAGTCATAAAAAAATGGCAGGCCCCAGATAGCCACGCCAACGGTGCAAAAAAGCACCAGAAATGCAGTCGCCGCGACTTGCGCGGACTCGCGGTCAAGTTCGGGTTTCTGCGCAAGACCCGGATCAATCGCATTCGGAGTCTCGTCGTTCTTACAAGTTTTCAATTCGCGAGTTTGCGTGGTCACGTCTCAACCAGTACGCGAGGAAAAACATTGGAAACCAACCCGGGTCGCACCAAGTCCGGGGTATGCTAAAGATTCTCCCACGCAATGTCGAGAAGACTCCTCGAAAATAACTGGAGTCGACGGATCGAACCGATGTTCTGGGATGAAAAGGAGGCTTTATGGAAATGACCCGACGCAATGCCTGCGCTGTTCTGTCGGCAATACTCTTGCGGCCACCACTGCCTGCAGGAACTCCCGTGGACCAAGACAACGCGATGCCATCCGCCATGTTTTCGTTCGACAAGCTGCCGGTGCACGTCTCGAACGGCGTGGAGATTCGCGCAGTCTTAAAGGGTAAGCTGGCCACCGGCGAGTCGCTTGAAGTTCATGAAACAATTTTGCCGCCAGGAGGCGCGCCGCATCCTCCGCACCATCACCTCCACTCGGAGATGTGGCTGATCCGCGAAGGGACCGTCGAACTCACCGTGAATGGAGCGGTTCATCAATTGGGACCCGGATCCGTGGGATTTGTCCACTCGAACGACGAACACGGCATCAGAAATGTCGGCGCCGCGCCGGCTTCTTATTTTGTTGTCGCGATCGGCCCGACGGCCACGGCGTGACCGGTTTTCATCCGGTTGCTCGATACGAAGGGTTTCCCTTGCTCCTTGATTGATGTACTCTCGCTCCGCCATGAAAACACGAACTTCGGTTTTTCTCATTCTTGCAGCTGCAGGCCTTGCCGCACAAGTTCTTGCGCAGAATTCTCAGACGCCGCAGAACACCACTCCGCCCCGGCGTCCGCCTCCCGCGTTGCACAAAGTTGCTGACAACGGCCTGGTGCGCACGCCTCCGATGGGCTGGAACAGCTGGAACAAGTTCGCCGAGCACGTGGATGACGCCGCGGTTCGCGGCATGGCCGACGCCATGGCCTCAAATGGAATGAAAGCCGTGGGCTACACGTACATCAACATTGACGACACTTGGGAAGCTGGGCGCGACGCCGACGGCAACATCACGAGCAATCAGAAATTTCCGGACATGAAGGCGCTTGCGGACTACGTTCACGGCAAAGGGCTGAAGATCGGCATCTACTCATCTCCTGGGCCAAAGACGTGCGCGGGATACGAAGGCAGCTACGGCCACGAAGCGCAAGACGCGAAGACCTACGCAGCGTGGGGATTCGACTACCTGAAATACGACTGGTGCAGCGCGCACACACTCTACACCGACCAGGAAATGCAAGCGGTGTATCAGATCATGGGCGACGCGCTACTCACTACAGGCCGTCCCATCGTCTTTAGCCTGTGCCAATACGGCCGCGACGACGTGTGGAAGTGGGGACCGGACGTCGGCGGAAATTTGTGGCGCACCACGGACGACATCAACGACACGTGGAAGCGCATGTCCACGATCGGCTTTTCGCAAAATGATCTCGCGGCTTATGCGAGTCCCGGTCATTGGAACGACCCGGACATGCTCGAAATCGGCAACGGCGGAATGACCGACGACGAATACAAAACACACATGAGTCTGTGGTCCATACTCGCTGCTCCGCTGCTTGCCGGAAACGACTTGCGCAGCATGCCGCACGACATTCTGGAGATCCTGACGAATCGCGAAGTCATTGCGGTGAATCAGGACAAACTCGGAAAACAGGGCCACCGTGTCGCGAAATCCGGCGACCAGGAAGTGTGGGCGCGCGAGCTTGCCGATGGTAGATACGCGGTCGGATTGTTCAATCTTGCGAATGCTTCCGCGTCAGTTACTGTGAAATGGTCAGACGTGGGAATCGCTGCAACGCCGACGAAAGCGCGCGATCTCTGGGCACACCACAATTTCAAGCTCGATGGTCCGGAATATACGGCGGTCGTGCCCGCGCACGGCGTGGCCTTACTTCGCATCGCGAAGTGACACGACATGCAGTCGTCGTTACGGCGCCCAGGGCTATTTGCCTGTGTAGCTGATGCGCCAGACGGAATTCGAGCCGTCGTCAGAAACGAGCAGCGAGCCATCCGGGGCGACGGTAACGCCGACGGGCCGTCCCCAAACGTGGCCGTTGTCCACGACAAAGCCAGTCATGAAATCTTCGTACTCACCGGTTGCGTGTCCGGTCTGGTGAAGCGGCACGCGGATCAACTCATAGCCGACGCGCACTGAGCGATTCCACGAGCCGTGTTCGCACGCGAAGATATCACCCTGATAATCTGCGGGAAACTGCTTTCCTTCGTAGAACGTCATTTCGAGCGAAGCGTTGTGCGGATTCAAGATGACGTCCGGCGTGATGACCTTGTCTTTCAGTTCCGGATGTTTGCCGGCGTGGCGCGGATCCTGATGTCCGCCCATGTACCACCACGGCCATCCGTAAAAGCCGCCTTCTTGAAGGTGCGTGATGTAGTCGGGAACGAGATTGTCGCCAAGCGCGTCCCGCTCATTCGTCGAGCACCACAGCTCGCCGGTCTTGGGATTCAGAGCGAGTCCGACGCAATTGCGAATTCCGTAGGCATAGATTCTCAGATCTGAACCGTCCGGATTGAATTCCAGAACATCGGCGCGATCTTTTTCTGCCGGCGTCGTATCGGGGTCGTCAATATTCGAAGCCGAACCGACGGAGACATACATTTTTTTGCCGTCGGGAGAGAACTGGATGTCGCGCGTGGAATGACCTCCCGGTCCCGGCAAATCGGTGATGTGCTCGGCGGGTCCGGTCGCTTTCAAATCGCCGTTGTGATAGGGAAAGCGCACCACCGATTGCGTATTGCCGACATAAATCCATTGCGGATCCGAGCCCGGCGGATAAAAGTTGATGCCGAAGGGTTCGGGCAAACCAGTTGCAAAAGTTTCCGTCTGCTTCGGCTTTCCGTCGGCGGTAACCCCGCGAAACACTTTGATGTCGCCGGCTCGCGATTCGGCAAGGAATACATCGCCGTTCGGCGCGGTCCGCATCAGCCGTGGATTGTCGAGATCTTTAGCGAAGAGTTCGACTTTGAAGCCCGGTAGTACTTTGGGCCACGCGTTCTCCGGCCGCGGCACGATCTTCGGCCCGTTGCCGGCGGAAACCGTCGCGAGCGGCGGCGGCAAATCCTTGAGAGTAATTTTGCGAGTTTTTCCGGGCGCTTCGTAGCGGTAGTCCGTGAATGGCGGCGTCGGCGGCGGCGCTTTTTCCGCTTTGGTAACCGCATCCGTCTCCGAATACGGCACGCGCGGTGACCCGGGCTTCATGCTTCCGAGAACGCGAATGTAATTGATAATTTGCCAGCGCTGCTGCTCCGGCAGAGTTCCCCACGCGGGCATTCCATTGTTGACGTCACCCTTCGTGATGTACCAGAAGAGCTGGCCGTCGCTGGCCATCTGTGCGCGGCCCGTGGCAAGACCCGGAATATTTCCCGTGCCTTCGCCGTTGGGCCCGTGGCATTGCGCACAACTCTTCATGTACCCCGCTTTGGCCGCCGCCGAATGCTGGCCTTCGAACGGATTTTTCTGGTCTTTCACGGATTCCGGGGCGTCATGAAAACTCGGCATCTGCGCCGCGGCCGCGAAGGTAACAAACACAGCTAGTGCACCAAGTTTTGTCGCTGATTTAATCTGCATTGGAAATTGGCATCTCCAGTTCGTATTGAAGTCTCATCCGCTCCCTTGCTGGATGATTTCTCCGTCCTGGGTTCAGCAAAGCCGCTTACGCCGTGCTGTCAACAATTCGTGGGCCACCAGAATACCACCGTAATCGTGTTTCGCACGCTTCCGCATGCGGAGACAGATCAGGATTGTGCGTGCGCGGCGCGAACGTCGCTGGCCTTACTCATCCATGATTCAGCATTGGTTCGGAAGAGCCTGCTCACGTCGTGCGCAATGTCGCTCCGCGTGACCCGCCGCCCATCCTGCAGCAAAAGACGATACGTCTCCGCGAGTACCCGCGCCATGGTTCGCCGCGTGTTATGCCATTTGTAGATGACTTGCTCCAGCACGCGGGCATCGGAATGTTGCGGAATAAAACTGGTTCCCAGCATCTCGATGCGCTCGCGAGTAATCTCTTCCACGATCGAGGGATTGTTCAAAAACCACCAGCAGCCGAAGGGCATCAAGTTGCTGAACTTCCGGGCATAAACGCACAGCTCGTGCTGATTTTCGCGGCTTAGCACGCTTACCAGAAAACGATTGTCGGGAAATTCGCGGCATAGATTCTCGAGCGCACGCATGTCCGCGCGGCCGGCCGCGTCGCCGGCCAGCCGGATCGCGGGATTCACCTGCCTGCGCACGCCAATCATAAGTGACAGCGGAAGCTGCATTTCGCGGCATACGGGAAGCACCGATTCGCGCAGCAATCGGTTGCCGACGGTTTCCTTCGGATATTCGAACGTATCCGGAAGCGACACGGCCATATAGGCCGGCTGCATGCGCTCGCACCACTCCATCAGGAATCGCCGTACTTCCTGCGTGGATTTTGCCAGCGGACGCTCGTCCACTGCGTATCCCTGCTTCGCGAGCACTTGCCAGTGTTCCGGCCAGAAACACAGAATCCTGTCCAGACGCAGGACGGCGCGGAATTCTTTATCGAGCGTGACGCCCTTCCGCCATACGTCCGCTTCCGCCGGATCAAGCGGGTCGTTGGTCATGACCACCGTAGAGATTCCCGCCAACTTCAGCACGCGCTTGATGTGCGCGTCGCTTTTCTGAGATGCAAAGAACGCCCGCGCTCCGCGCAAGTCCTTGCTCGCGGTCGGCAGGTTAAAAGCGTCGAGCACCGCGACGACGCCGCGCGTCGCTTCCGAAACCGGAGTGTCTTCTACAAAAAGCGCTTGCCAGATGGCATCGGCCCGCTGCTGCTTCGAAAGCCGCCAGTATTGCTCGGGAGTGACTGCGGAGTGCCGAAAGAATTCCGCTTCGAGGTAATGGTAGGTCAGCAGTTCGTCGATGCCCCACAAACCAATCTTTCCAAATTGGGATGGATATAAGTGCGTGTGGATATCTACGAACTCCGTGGACGCCAGCACTTCCTGAACTACGCGGCCCACCTGCGCTTCCGCAACCGCGTTGAGACTCGACGATGCCAGCTTGCCGCGACCCGACTTTTTCAACGCGCTTCTCCTGTCATCGTTCGGAATTCCCGCCTTTCGCCGCTCGCCTGCAACGCGTTCCCATTCTTCACTTGCACACTTCCTGCAGCCGCGCCGGAGGATCTTCCGGTTGCGACGATTCCTGAATATTCTGCGCCGCGAGCAACTGCTGTAGAAACGTGCCCGCGTAGCCCGCCGGCAGATACGGCACGCGCTCATACGCGGGATCGGTCTCCGCTTCCGGCAGCGTCACCAGTTTGAAATTCCTCTCCTGCAAGATTTCCAACAATTTCGGCAACATCACCGTTTCGAATCCTCCGACATGCAGCAACATCACGTGTTTGATGTCGCGCCCAAATAATTTCTCCGCGGACTTTTCGCCGTGCGTCAACGACGCTTCCGCGCCGCGCACGTAGCTCTGCTTGAGCCACTCGATTTCCTGCGTGTCATTTTTTGCGACGCAGCGCGCGTAGGGATCGTTGTAGGCATAATCGCCGAAACTTAACGTGACCTCGGCCACCCGATAGCCGTGATCCTTCAGAAAGCTTTCGATGATGCGGTGTTTCTCCACCGTTTCACCTTCGTGCAAATACGGGAAGCGCAGCCAGTGCCAGTCAGCGCCGGGCATTAGTTCCTTCACTCCCGGCTCGCCTTCCAAAACGTCTTTTTCCCAGGCATCCGCAGCGTTTTTATCGAGATCCATGTGCGAGTACGTGTGATTTCCAAGCGGAAAGCCCGCCTCGCGCCACAGTCTCAGCACTTCTTCCGTGCCTTTCACTTTTTCGGTGGTTTCCGTGTTCACGAACCCATACGTGGCCGGCGCGTGCGCAGCTTGCAACGCGTGAATAATACCGTTGATGATATCCACGCGCGTGAGGCCTTGCGGCAACGGGCCGTGCGCTGGCAGATCGTCGAACGTGAGCGCCACTTCGTGCGTTGCGGAATCGCGAGCCGAATCCGATGACGAACTCTCAGCTACGCCTGGTCCTCTGATGTAGCGGCTGGCGAACGTCAAAAATGTCGGCCAGTTCGGTCCCGTCGTATGGCCCCCGCTGTGTTGGCGAAACGCGATGTCGCCATCAATCAGGGACGTTTCCATCGGCGGAAATTTGGTCGTGCCTAAATCTTTTTTTCCAAGCAGCTTGTACACCGGCCCCGCGCCGGCCGCACCGAGAAACATCCCTTTGCCGTCAACCCAGCCGCCTTCGACTTGTAGCGAGCCGCTGCTGACAAAGACCGGCCGCGGCGCGCACAGCGCGATAAGTTCATGAGCGTCAACCGGCAAATCGTCGGGTGTGAGCGGGCCGGCGTATTTCAGAAAATTTCCAGCCATCCAGTGGTATTCCGTCGTCCCTGCTACGTTTTCCACTTGCTCGCCGAATTTGCGCCGCAGAATTTTCGCGCCGCCTTCGCCGGAGGAGCCAATAAAGCCGATGGCAAATCGTGAGTCGTAAGCCATAGTTACGAGCGCCGCTTTGCCGTAACGCGATAGGCCTTCGATCCCTACCTGCTTGGCGTCCACCGACTTATCGGTCTCGAGATAATCGAGCGCGCGGCTCGCACCCCAGGCCCACGCGCGTAACGCGCCCCAATCTTCCAGCCCGCGCGGCTGCCCTTTATTCACCAGGCCGATGATTCCCTGCGTTAGACCTTCGCCATTGTCGGCCTGCACGCTCGTCGGAATCAGCGAGGCGTAGCCCCAGCCTTTCGCCAGCACTTGCTGCTGCCAGGGAGGTCCACTTCCGTTAAAAGCCGCGAGTTGCGCTTCGGTCAGGCGCTTGCGAATCGCCGCCATGATTTCGGGCGCGATTCCGAACTCCATCATCACAGGGACTGGCCCGCGCGCGTTCTCCGGGACGCTCAACGACAACTGGATGTCCACGGTGATTTGCGGATACGCGGAGTTGTCCACGTGGCCGACGAGCTTCTTTGTTATAACCGGAAAGTCGCCGTTTTTTTCGTGCGTCGTGCTGAGGACTTCCCATTTCACCGCCGGAGTGTGTGCCGGCATGCGTCCGTAGATTTCGCGGTCGAAGTCTTCGACGATTTCCGGGCGGCGCAGCTTCCACCACATTTCAGCCGTGGTGACTTTCTTGCCGTTCTTGAGCGTCAACGGGTCGGGCAGCGTGTACCGCGGTACTTTCGACTCGTCGACGTTGGCTGCATTAGGCGCTTTCGGATCGCCCGAGGGACCCTGGCGTAGTTCCTTGATATGGAGAAGATCCATCGTCCGCTGGTGATCTTCCGCAGAGGTCAAATGAACGGGCGGCGGAGCGCTGGATTGCGGTGACGGCCCGGCAAAGGTTGTACGCGCGACGAAGAAACTGGCTCCGATGAGTGCGCCGCAAATCCACAAGACCTGATTCCGTGTTCCCACGAAACTCCCCCAGTCGGCAAACTAGCTCGAACGCGGTTCATTCTACCAACTCCGGGCACTTCTTTCCGGTGGGAAATCCCCGGCATCGCGATTTGACTGGGAGACGCCGCAAAACAATTTATCTGGCAAATGTGATGGCGCTGCCCTGCGCATGGCTTGGCGCGAAAATCCACCTCGAGCCGCAGTAGAATACGCACGACACCAGGAGGCGGAACATGCACGGTCTTCGGACTTTTCGAACTTCCGCGAAATGTGCGGCGGCGGCATTGGCGACACTCTCAGTAGGTGCGATCCAATCAAGAGCGCAGGTGAAGCTCTCTCCAAAATGGGAAGAGCTTACCGCAAGCGATTTCCGCCGCGGCATCGAGCAGTCGAAGGGCGTGTGCGTCCTCCCGTTTGGCATCTTGGAAAAGCACGGGCCGCATTTGCCACTCGGCACAGACCTGCTCAACGTGCGCTACGCCTCATTGCAAGCGGTCGCACAAGAGTACGCCGTGGTGTTTCCGGAATACTATTTCGGACAGATTTTTGAAGCCAAGCACGAGCCGGGAACGATCGCCTACAGCCTCGACCTGCAACTGAAACTGCTGCAGGAGACTACCGACGAGATGGGGCGCAATGGCTGCAAAAAAATTCTGATTGTGAACGGGCACGGCGGAAACGAACACTTGCTGCCGCTTTTCGCGCAATCGCAGATGGACAAGCCGCACGATTATGTCGTTTATGTTCTGGACGGCGAGCGCAGCAAACCGGGCGGCCCGCCCAAGAAGTCCACCGGAGTGGATTACCACGCCGGAGAAAACGAAACCTCCAACACACTGGTCTCGCATCGCGATCTCGTACACCTTGATCGCGCCGCCGGTGAGTCCGGCGCGGATCAGAAGCGATTGAACTTACCGGAAGACGTCTACACCGGAATCTGGTGGTACGCGCGCTTCCCCAATCATTATTCCGGCGACGGCTCCGTAGCTACCAAGGAACTGGGCGAGTGGAACATGAAAAATTGGATTGACGCGATCATAGAAGCGCTGCGTGCCGCCAAAGCCGACGACCAAAGCCTCAAAATCCAGAACGAGTTCTACGAGAAATCCAGACACCCGCTGGACACCAGACCGTGAGGCCGCCAAGCAATGGTCTGTCGTAGACCGACCACCATCCCAAACGACGGAGTGCCGTCCGTGTGAGTTGAATCCGAGCTGCCGTCGCTGGCGCGGTGCAGCTCAACGCATTGGCTTATCCTCTTTATAATCAACACATACACAGGTATCCCCTATGTGTTGATTCTAAAGGACTTACGTTATTTCTAAGTCCTTTAGAATCAACACTTACACAAAATGCTGGGGGTACCTACTTCCAGCTCTGAACCGGCAGGCCGCCCGTTCGCCGAGATCGAGAAGGACGCCTAATGCTGGAATCGGCGCGACTTTGAAGCCGCCAGGCGGCGGCACAGATTCATAGAGTCCCGTAGACGATTTGGACGAAAACATCGCCGTTGAAGAAGCCTTTGCCCCACGCGGGCTCGAGGTCGGCGAAGGGCTTTGCGGCGACAGCTTCTTGAGCGGATTTGCCGGCGGATTTCAGTTTTGAAATGCGGTCGCGAGCCGTGACTAGCATGTCGCGGAACTGTTGGACATCGGCCTTGGTGCCCAGCGGCCCGTGGCCGGGAACGATTTTGGTGTTGTTGTCGGTCATCGCGAGAATTTTGTCGTTGGCCGCGATCATGCCGTCGATCTTTCCGCCCGTGCCTCCATCGATATAGGGATAAAACCCGTGGAAGCAAACGTCGCCCGTTTGCAGGACATTTGCTTTGGGAAAATGAACCATGATGTCGGTGTCCGTGTGCGCGGGAGCGACGTGCATCATGGAAATGCTTTCGCCGTTGAGCGTGAGTCTGTGAGAGTCGGTGAACGTCTTCTGCGGTAGAGCTTCCGGCGGGGACGGAGGAAACTTCAGGCCGAGAACTGGAAGCTCGTGCGCCTCTGACATGCGCTTTTTCGTATTTTCGTGAGCGATGAGCGTGGCGCCGGCGGCACGCAAGGCGGCGTTGTTGTCGGCATGGTCGAAGTGCCAGTGCGTATCAACGGCATATTTGATCGGAGAGTTGGAAATTCCGTCGAGCGCCTCTTTGAGATGCTGCCACGCAGGAGCGACGAAATTGTCGACGACCAATTTGCCCTCCGGGCCGTCGAGCACCACAACATTTCCGCCCGGACCAGACAGCAGCGTGAGATGGTCCGCGAGTTTTTGCGCTTGAATGGGAATGGCGCCCATTTGCGCGCGGAATGCCGCGGCTGGATCGGCGGCGGGCTGTTGAGCAGTCGCCTGACGTGCCGCCGCGACCAAGGGATTCGGTAAGAATTGCGATAGCCACGCGCTACCGACGAGCGGCACGACCGATTGCAAAATCTCGCGGCGCGTGATGGTTTTGGTGTTGTGGGTGAAATCCATGGCGGGAGTTCTCTCCGTGTAGGATTCTCGGATTATGAGCGAGTCGAAGGCGGGTGGCAAGCGCAGGAATCCGCGGCACGTTACCTTGCGACTGATGTCACTCGTGCGACGCGGGAACGTGCTCACCGCTAGAAATGTTCCCACGTGACGAACTCGCACAGCGGACGGCGCGCAATCAAAGGGCGACGCGGAAATGTGAAAAAAACACCGAACGACGGAGCGACGCAAACCTGCGAAGTGCACTTCCCGAGATTAACGATACTGCTCTGTGGTGCGGGCCGCGGTCTGTTTTGTCACACACACGCTTGCCTCGCTATAGAGCCTTCGCGGCTACGGACAGATTACGGCGTCGAGAGAGCTAGTCCATGACCCAATGAAGTTCAGTTGAGATGCACCGCCCCCGATGAGGACGAGCTTCCACGGCGAACTCGCCTGACTCACACTCTGTGATTCCAAGGAGTTACCGGCGCCGGTTTCCCGGCAGGATGCCGGAGTGATTTCGTATCCGTGTTGCTCGGTCGGAATACTGGAATACGGCGTAGCGCTCCAACGCATCCGGATCGGCAGGCCGGATGCATTTACTCGGCTGCGATAGGTGCCCGTAAAGTTGATATGAGTGGCGACGGCGGATCGGCTTCCAGGTGGCACGGGCCACGCCAATCCGGTGACAAATATGGCGTCGCTGCGACGCGGAGTAGTGGTCACCCACGTGTCCGTGGACGGGTCGAAAATCGTGGACGTGCAAGACGCGCTAGATGTAAACGTGATGCGCGCATTAGGAAGGACCAGCCGATGATAAATTCCTGCCGCCGTAAAGGAAATGTGGCCTTGGGTGAAATCGATCAGCGTCCCGTCGGCGGGGACGGTTTCGGCCTTTACATCGCCACTGAACCAGACCAGTGTGCCATGATGCTCGGGAGGACCTTGAGAGTCCCAGGAATTGGTGATCGTCGGGGTACAGGGAGCAAGATTCGAAGCGGCAGTCGAGACAGGCGTGCCCGGTAGCGCAGCAGACTGCGGCGCCGTGATGTGCGGTTGCCGTGGCGGCGCGCCCAGAACGAGGAGCACGGCCACGAATCCCAGAACGAGTAAGAGGTGACGCTTCACAGGAGCAAGTCCTTTCGGCCAAGCAGTTTCAACGGGTTAAAGTAGCGCCGCCGGCAAGCGTCCCGAGCTTCCAGCGGCGCCTTGGGGACCTCCAGAATGGCCTTTCGAGCTGACGCAGCGGCCAAATGCAAAAGGCCATCAACGCGTGCAGGGTATGAAAGCGCCCGGCATGCCCACAATCAGGGCTTCACCTGAATTTTCGATTAGGAAAGTCGTGGAGTTGGTTGCAGGCGAATTAACAGAAGCTAAAAAGTTCGAGGTGGGCCCTAACAGACCGGCGTCGGCCGGAGCGGCGACTACGCTCCAGTAGGCTCGGACACATCTACGCTGCGCTTGCGCGTCAAAAAAAAAGGGCACCAGGTCATCGAGGCGGCGTGGTGACTTCGAGCGAAGTGACGGGGTGAATTTCCCACGCCGTGGCGCGCCAGTCGCGTGGACGCCCAGGGGCAGTGTTCACGGATTGCGATTCGTGCTCGGTGTCGAAGAGCAGCCAGCCGCGAACGCGCACCCAGCGTCCTTGAATGTGATCGCGAAGCGCGGAGGTGGACCAGTCTTCGCCGCGCTGTTCGGAGAGGACGCGCATGCGTGGAGTGACTTCGACAATTACGCGATGGTCTTCCGAGGCATTCATGGGATCACCGACCAGTTCGATGTGCGTGTCGCGATGTTCCGGATCCGTCGCGCGGCAATTCACCGTTTCGACGCCGCCAATTTTGACGTCCTGAACGTAGCCGGTGATTTCCGCCGCGTGACTTTCGTTCCAGCGGCCGCGATCGTCGCCAGGCTCAAGCATCGCGGGCAGCGTGACGGCGGGATCGATTTGCTGAGTGTCGGGAGCGGCGGTGCGGTTTTTCAGGCGATTGAGTTCGCGCACGGCGGGACTTGATGCATCGCCCTCGATCGGACAGCCATCCAGGGTTTCGAGCTGCGGGTTAGGGCCGGGAACGAAGCGCGCGGAATCAGGCTGGCGACGCCAATACCAGATGGCGAGGAGCGCGATGACGATGAGCAGCGGGAAGAGGTTGCGATTTGACCCAGCCATTAGCGGGCGGCCGAAACGGTTACGAAGATCGCGCCACGGCCGAGCGGCACTTCTTTAGAGATCGAAATCATGACCCAGGAGCAAAAGTATCACGCCTTACCGCCGGTGTAGTGGGTGACTTTGCCGTCGACGACGACCGCGACATAGCGCCCGTCAGAAAGGAATTGCATGACTTTGGCGCCTTCGCGCGCGAATTGCGCCCAGCGGGATTTGGTCTCGGGATTCTGCTCAAGAGCGCGATACGGAGTGCCCGCGATTTCAAAATCGACTTGCGCGAGGCCGCGTTTGGCGGTGCGGCGGATCGGACAGCGCCTTCCGTAGAGATTGATTTCTTTAGCCGCGTCCGCCAGGGCTTGTCGCCATACGGCGATAAACGCCTCGTCAAGCTCGCTTTTTGCATCGGCGACTGACACTGCCTGAATGATAGCTCAAACAGAGCGAGGCGCGGCGGGCAGTTGAATGGCAATTGCCGCCGATAACCGGGCGTTGTGAGCAACAAGACTCAGCACGGTGAAGCGCATACAGCGACCTGCAAACAACCAAACCGCGGTAATCGCGATGCAACTCGTCGCTAGCGTTCTCGGCGCAGAAGTTCGAGCCAGCGGTTGAGGGTGGGAATGCAGGTAGGTTCGACGTCAATGAATTCGAGGCCCATGCCGACGCGCGGCTTGACGATGCGGACCATCGCCAGCGCTTCGACGAGCTCCTCTTTGCGCTTCAGTGTGACGCGCGCGCGGGTCTTCGCTGGCAGGGTTTTGCTGGCGCAAACGAAGCAGCCGCCGAGCGAAAGATCGGACGTCACCCCTTCGGCGCGTGCCCCAGACTCCAGGTCGAGGACGACCGTATCGGCGGCGAAAGGATATCGGATGGCGTAGCGGCGGTCGCGCAGGCTGGCCTTTTTCGCCTCGGCGTCAGCAGTTCGGTCGTTCATGGTGATAAGGTCGCCCACTGTTCATCAGGCTGGTGAGAGGTGAACCAGGAGCGCCAAACGGAGCGCGGCCTGTATAGGTTGAGTGTGCCAGACGGTGAACGAGAAAGGCGGGGCCGGGAGGACGGCGGGGGCGAAAGAATCAATAGACCGCGGGACTGGGACTGTAAAGGATGCCGAAAAAAGCGGTTATTAGCCGGTACGACAAGGACGTACGCGGCCTGCCGAGGGCCTGCAAGGGTGAGTGCTAATCTACATTGGAAACCTCTTCTCATGGTAAACGAAACCGTAACGAGCGATGGACTGCGCCAAAGCGACCGCGTGAGCTTTCGCATGCCGGTGGAAGTGTCTTGGGCGTTGGGCGGCGGGGCGGCGGTGCGGCAAGTAGCAGAGACCATGCTTGTAAGCCGCAACGGGGGCGTGTTGCGACTGCACGAAAAACTGACGACAGGCCAGGAAATAACGCTGCGGCGGATGGAAGGCGACATCATCAGAACGGCGCGCGCGCGGATTATGGCAGAGATCGACAAGGAGCAGGGCGGGTTTCTGTACGCAATCCACATCACGGAGCCGCGTGCGGATTTTTGGGATATCGACTTTCCCGCACCGCACAACGCCGAAGAGGCGCTGGCACGGCTGCTGATGGAGTGCGGATTTTGCCAGAGGCGCGAAGTGGTGTACCTGAACGAGCTGGAACTGAAGTCGTTCGAAGTACGGAAATGCGTGGCGCGGGTCTGCAAGCACTGCGACACGCCGTCCATCTGGATTGAAGCACAGCCGGAAATGAAGTCGCCCGAAAATGGCGCGACGCCCAACCCAGCGGTCGAAGAGCGGATCATTCCGCGGAGAAACCGCACGCGGGTGAAGGCACGCGTTCTGGCGTGCATCCGGCGGCGGGGCTTTCAAGAAGAAGTGGTGGTTTGCGAGGATTTGTCCAAGGGCGGTTTGAGCTTCCGCAGCCGGAACAAGTACGAGGAAGGTTCGCGGCTGGAAGTGGCCGTTCCGTTTACGCCGGGAAGCAGCGCGATTTTTGTGCCGATACGCATTGTGTTTTCGCAGGCGATCCAGACGGCGGGGTTGTACCGGCACGGAGCGGCGTATATTAAGGGGCCGGTGGACGTGTAGTAGCGGGGGTTAGAAGTCAAAGGTTGGACGTTGGAAGATTGCCTTGGCGCCGACACCTACCAAACAGCGGACCAAGGGAGCATGAACCAGAGGAAGGGCCACCAGAGAGCAAGTGGCGCTCCGGCGAGAAACCACAGCCCGCTTTTGCCGAAACGAACTACAGAGGAGACGAGGACTCCCGCCCAGAAGATAGGGACGCAGAAGCTGGCTGCGATTCGCCATTCAAGGTAGTGCGAGGAAATCCAAAAAGGTAGAAGAAACGAAATCGCGCCGAGGCAGATTGACGCCCCGGTCAGCTTTTTACCAATGCTCATTCCGAGTTCACGCCCCGACCAAAACTGCCGGGGCTTTCAGTCTACGCTGGCGGGCGCCGCGCTGCGCTCGTTGCGGCGGCGGCGCAAGTAGTGCATGGAAATGTTGAGAAAGATTTCGCCACACGTCGTTTCGATGCAAATCACCATGGCTTCGGTGTCGGCGCTACCGGCGAGGCCTTCTTCGTTCATGTGGATTTCCGGCGGAAATACCTTGAAGCGGAAGCCCTGATCGTTGAGCAGCGTGACGGAATTGCCGATAACCATGTTCGCGAGTTCGCACACGGTTTCGCGTACGACCTGGTCGCTCGCAGCAACTTCCGAGCCGGCGAGTCGGCTGGCGACTTTCACGGCGACTTCGGGAGAAAGATCGAGGATGACGCGCCCTTCGATGTCGCCCTTGATAGCGATGAGCGCAGCCACACCTTTGCGGCGGTAGGCGTTTTCGTCCATGTTGAGGTCAACGATGTTGGTCGGGCCGCCGAGTGACTCAGAGAAGACAGCGTCGCCAGCATTAATGAAGGGCTGGATGAGCTCCATTCTCATGAGCGGTGCTCTCCTGCGAATGCGACCGGCGCGCCAGCGGCGTTAGGATCATCGCTGAGAACGTAGCGGAGGATTTCGTAAAGCACTTCCGCCTTCACCGGCTTTTGCACAAAGTGCTTCGCGCCCTTTTGCAAAGCGGCGAGAATATTTTCCTGGTAGCCCACCGAAGAGACCATGACGATGCGCGCGTCGCCGTGCTGGCGCACGATGCGCTCGACCGCTTCGATGCCTTCCATCTGCGGCATGGTGATATCCATGAGCACGATGTCGGGCTGCGTGCGGTTGAATTCGGCGATGGCGGTGAGGCCGTCGCCGGCTTCGCCCGCGACTTCCCCGCCAAACATCTCAATCATCTTGATGATGTTTTTGCGAGCGAAGACGGAATCGTCCACGATAAGGTAGCGGACGGGCTGATTGTCTTTCCGTAACAGAGCGGCGAACTGTTGCATAGCCTTCTCCTTCTCCCGGCACGGTGTTAGGTGCGATGGGAAGAAACCGGTGTCCTTTCACTTTTTTCGTTCTTGTCGTGTTTATCGAGCTTGTCGGAACTCTGGCGGTCTCCGCCGTACTCCTGCATCAGGTGAGCGCTCAGACCATCCAGCGGAATCACTTTGTTGGCGAAGCCCTTGGAAATGGCTGCGCGAGGCATGCCGCTAACGACGCAGGTGTCTTCGCTTTGCGCAATGGTCATTCCGCCGGCCGCTTTTATGGCGCCGAGGCCTTCCGCGCCGTCTTCGCCCATGCCGGTCATCAGAATGCCGACGGAAGTGAGGCCGAATTGTTGCGCGACGGAGTGGAAAAGCACGTCGGCGGACGGGCGATGGCCGTTCACGGGAGCGCTGTCGGAGAGCACCGCCATATCACCGCGCGGCATCCGACGAACCATGAGGTGCCGATTGCCCGGGCAGATGAGCACGCGCCCAGCGACGAGCAAATCTCCGGAGCGAGCTTCGTGAACTTCAAGAGCGCAACATTCGTCGAGCCGCCTGGCGAACATCTCTGTGAAGCCCTCGGGCATGTGCTGGACGACAACAAAAGTTCCGGGAAACTCTCCGGGAATTTGAGACAACACGTACTGCAGTGCGTTCGGCCCTCCGGTGGAAATTCCGATGGCGATGATGCGATTCGGAGGCAGCGCGGCACGCAAGCTTTTGGCGCGGCGCGGCGGGTCGTCCGGGACGACGGCGGGTGGGAGCTTGCGTCCGGCGGCGCGCTTGGCGACTTTAATTTTTTCGATGAGATGCGCCGCGATGGACTCCAGGTGCCCGGCGGCAGCGTCCTGCGGCTTAGGGACAAAATCGATGGCGCCAAGAGCAAGCGCTTTTAAGGTTGCGTAGGCGCCTTCTTTGGAATGCGTGCTAAAGAGCACAACCGGCATCGGAGCGCGCCGCATGATTAGGCGCAGAGTTTCCATGCCATCCATGCGCGGCATTTCTAGATCGAGCGTAACGACATCGGGTCGCAACTCTTCAATTTTCTTGAGAGCAAACGCGCCGTCCATGGCCGTGCCGACGACTTCGATGGACGGATCGGTGGCGAGGATCGCGGGAATCAGCTTCCGCATTAAAGCGGAATCATCGACAACGAGGACGCGGATGCGGTCGCTCATGCGATGGCTCCCAGCGGAATCGAACGAGTGAGGCGAGACAGAACGGCCGGGATATTCAGGATCAGGACGACCGTGCCGTCGCCGAGGATTGAGGCGCCGCTAACGAGATCGCTGGAGACGATGTCGCTGGGCAAAGCTTTAATGACGAGTTCTTCTTCGCCAACCATGCTGTCTACCACGAGACCGAAGCGCTTTTCCGATGCGCCAATCACAATCACGAAATGCCTTTTCTTTTGCGAATCCGACTCGACAGCATGCAAATGGCTCAGGTGATCGAGGCGAACAAGCGTGAGAATCTGGTCGCGGAGGCGAAGAACTTCGCGCTGGTCCACGTGGTGAATTTCGTGTTCGTGAATGCGGGAAATTTCCACGACGGAAGACAGCGGCACCGCGAAAAGGCGTCCACCGACGCGGAAAAGAAGAGTTTGAATGCTCGCAAGGGTGAGCGGCGCACGGAGCTGGAAAGTCGTGCCCTTCGATTTTTGCGTAGAAATGTGGACGGTGCCTTTTAACTTGTCGAGGACGCTGCGGACAACATCCATGCCCACGCCGCGGCCAGAGACTTCGGTAATTTCCTCGGCGGTGCTGAAACCGGCTTCAAAGATAAGGTTCAGCCCTTCCTGATCGGTCAGCCGAGCGGCTTCTTCCGCGGATACGATGCCGTGACGGATGGCGTGCTTGCGAACGTTTGCCGCGTCAATACCGCGGCCGTCGTCCCGCACTTCAATGACGACCTGCGTGCCTTGATGGAAAGCGTTGAGATGCACGGTTCCGCGAGCGGGCTTGCCGGCGACGAGGCGTTCATCGGCGGGTTCGATGCCGTGATCCACGGCGTTGCGAACAAGATGCATGAGCGGCTCGTTCAACGCGTCGAGAATGCTCTTGTCGAGATCGGTGTTTTCACCAGAGATATCCAGCGCCACGTCTTTGCCGCATTGCTTGGCGACGTCACGAACGATGCGCGGAAACCGGCGGAAAAGCTGCTCGACGGGCACCATGCGAATTTTCAGGACGCACTTGTGAAGCTCATCAAGCACCCGAGATTGAAAGCCGAGGGCGTCGGCGAGCTTGGCGCGAAGCGGGTCGCGCGAGTGCGCGCGGTCAAATTCAACGAGCGCACGCTGCAGCATGGATTTGCCGATGATGAGTTCACCGACCAGGTTCATGACGGCATCAATGCGATTGGCGTCGACGCGCAGCATGCTTTCCGCAACGGCGGCCGCCGCGGAACCCGCTTGCGCCGGCTTGGCAGGCTCGGACGGCTCGGTGTTTTCGCCGGCAGCGCCATTCGCAGCTTCCGCCTGCGCGGCCTGCGCTTCGAGTAGATCGCCGAGAAGTTCGTGCTCCGGAGTTTTCGCCGCCGCGGCGCGCTCCACGCGAACGTCCGAAACGATAGACGGGATGCGGCAGCGTTTCAGCAAAGAGTCTTGCGTTTGCTGCGAAGCGATCGCGGCTTCGACGATTTCAACGGCGGCGGCGGCCAGATTGTCTTCAGGGCGAAGAGCAATGACGGTGCCGCTGCCGTGGAGGACGTTTCGAATAAGCTGGAACGCGGCGGCGCGCATTAGGCTGTTCGGATCGATGCGCAAGGCAATGTTGTACACCGCTTCGCCGCGGTGCACCGCCTCGGAAATCATGAGTTGCTCGTACTCGGTCCACGCGAACTGTGCCGGAACAGTCGCGCGCGATGGCGACGCCGCGGGAGTGCTTGTGGACGAGGGCTCGGCAAGCAAGCCACGGATCAGCGTGTGGATATTGTCCAGTGACGGAATCTTTTTGTTCCGCTGATAAGCGGCGAGGAGCGCCTCGAACGCGTCGGCCCCAGCCAAAACGACTTCCGCGAATCGCTTGCCGAATTTTTGCGCGACTTGCGGAGTCAGAACGTCTTCAAGTTCGTGAGCGAGTTCGCTGAGCTTGTGAAACCCGGAAGCCGCGGAATCGCCCTTGAGCGTGTGCACAGCGCGGCGCACGCGACGAATAACGTCTTCGTCGGTGGGACGCGTTTCGAGCTCAAGCCCTGCTTCGTTGAGCGATTGCAGCAGTTCGCCAGCGCTTTCGAAAAATAGAGCGCGCAGCTCGGAATTGCGATCCTCGGGAGGCTTGCTCACGAACCTCCTTCCATGCGCTGATAAGCGGTGCCGTTGTTTTCATGAACCATGCGGAATTTCTGCGACAACCCGAAAAGACTTTCCGCATGGCCGACGAACAAGTAGCCGCCGGGATTCAAGCAGTGCCAAAACTTTTCGATGAGGCGCTTCTGTTCGGCCTCGTCGAAATAAATCATGACGTTGCGGCAGAGAATGATGTCATTGCGCCGGGGAAGAAATTCGGTTTTGAGATTGTGAAAGTCGAACTGCACGAGTTGCTTGAGTTGCGGCTTGATGGCGTACTTATCGCCAGATTTTTCGAAGTAACGTAAGCGGCAAGTGTAGTCGACAGGTTCCATCTGCTGCTCGGTGTAAAGGCCCTCCTGGCCGACGCGCAAGCTGGCGTAGCTGATATCGGACGCAACGATTTCCAACTTCCACGGCGGAGGAATGAGCGGCTTGGGCGAGGGCATGTCAAACGGGAGCGGATTGCGCAAGTAGTAGTACGCGAGCGCGTCGCAAATCAGGATGGCCACCGAATACGGCTCCTGGCCGCTGGAACAACCGGCGCTCCAGACGCGCAAATTCCAGTCGCGGCGCTCCTGCTTTCTACGGAGCAAGTCCTCAAGCACGGTTTTCTGCAACAAATCCAGCTGCGGTTTGTTGCGAAAAAAACTGGTTTCGTTGACGGTCAGATTTTCGAGGAGCAGGGCAAGCTCGGCGCGGCCTTCGCGGCTGGTGAGGAGACGGTAGTAGCTGTAAAACGAATCGAGTTGACAGGCCTTCAAGCGGCGCTGCAAGCGATCTTTCAGAAAGTGCGAGCGGCGTTCGTCGAAAAACATGCCGCATTCCTGGTAGACGAGCGTCTGCAAGAGCTTCAATTCTGGTTCGGTGAGCTGGATCTGCGCAGTGATCGTTCCCATGCTAGGTCCGAGCGGCAATCCGGCGGTTCGGCTGGCCCGATGCAGAAGGGGCGAGCGTTACTTCGCGGTGAGGACGGGGTCCGCAGCCTCCTCGAATCGTTTAAGTTCCGGGCGGTGCAACAGCTTGGAAATATCGAGCAAGATGATGAGGCGGTTGCGAAGCTTGCCGACTCCTGTCACGTATCCGGAGTCACCGTCAGTGAAGACGGAGCCGGGTGCTTCGATTTCCGAAGGAGAAATCTTCAGTACTTCGGAAGCGGAATTTACGATCAGGCCGATCAATTTATTGTCGAGCTCGACGACGAGGATGCGGTTTTTCTTGTCCGGCTTGATCTCGCTGTGGCCAAAGCGCTTGCGCAAATCCATGACCGGAATGATTTTTCCGCGCAGGTTAATGACGCCTTCGACGGTCTCCGGCGCGCTCGGCACGGAAGTAATTTCCGGGACGCGCACAATTTCGCGCACCGCGCCGATGCGCACGCCGTACGTCTCATTGCCGATCCGAAATCCGACGACTTGCAGGTCCTTTTCCATTAATCAATTCCCGCCTTTTCAGGTGTGCGCAAGTTCGGCGTATTCGGAGTCGCGATCGCGGGCTGAAGAACGTTGACGGCGCGGGCCGGGTCCTTCGGCGCCGCGTGCATGCGGCTGTACGGCGCGGTCGAGGACAAAGCGGTCCATGCTGTCGAGCAAGTTGCGCGAAAGTTTGAGCATCTGTTCGGCAGCGGCAGAGAGCTGCGTGGAACTGGAAGCGGATTGCTGAACCAGTTCGCGCATCTTGTCCATGGCGCGAACGACGGCTTGCGCGCCGGAGGCTTGCTCTTCGACGGCAGAGTTGATTTCCTGCGTGATTTCGGTGAGGCGGCTGGTGGCCTTGGCGATCTGCGTAGAACCGACGGACTGCTCGTTGGTGGCGGCGCCAATTTCCTGTGAGAACTTGTAGACTTCGGTGACAACGTTGGAAATTTTGTGAAGAGCGGAGCCGAGGTCATTGCCGAGAGTGAGGCCTTCTTCGACAATGCGCGTGCTGCGCTCCATATTTTCGACGGCCTGGCGAGCTTCGCGCTGGATGCTTTGAATAAGGTCGGCGATTTCCTTAGTGGACTGTGTGGATTTTTCCGCCAGCTTGCGGACTTCGTCGGCGACGACGGCGAAGCCTAATCCGTGCTCACCGGCGCGGGCCGCTTCGATGGCAGCGTTAAGCGCAAGCAAGTTGGTTTGTTCCGCCAGGTCATCGATCACTTCGATGATCTTGCCGATGTCATCGGCGCGATGACCGAGAATGTTGATGATCTCCGCGGACGATTGAATGGCCTTGTTGGTGCGATTCAGACCGTCGGTGGCCTTTTCCATGGTCTGAATGCCACTGACCACTTCTTCGCGAGAGCGGTTGGCGATATCCAGAAGGACTTTGGCGGTGTCCGCGACGCGCTGAATCGAAGTAACCATCTGGTCGATCGACGCGGAAGTTTCCGCGACGCTGGAGGCCTGCATCTGAGTGTTCTTGACCACGTTCTGCACATTGACGCTCATTTCGTGCATAGTGCTGGTGACTTCTTCGATGGCGGACGAAGCTTGCACGCTGACCTTCGCGGATTCGTCCGCGGCTCCGGCAACCTGATTGGAGCCAGCGGAAACCTGGCTGGCGGAATCACGCGTGGTGCGAACAAGTTCCTGAAGGCCGTGCGACATGCGCAGGAAGGCGTTGCCGAGAGTGTCGCGCTTGGAGCGCGGGACGACCTCGACGGCGAGGTCTCCTTCGGCGACGGAGATGGATACGCTGGCCATTTCTTTGAGGTAGGCAACCATGTTGTTGAAGGTGGTCGCCAAAGCGCCTATTTCGTCGTTGCGGTGAATATCAATGTTTTGATCGAGGTCGCCAGAATCGCCGATTTCACGCGCCACGGTGATGAGGTGAGTGAGAGGCTCGGAAATGGATTTTGCTGTGGAAAAGGCGGCGAATACGCCGGCGGCAAGGGCGAGGAAGGTAAACCCTATGGTGACCCAAAAGTTGATGGAGCTGGCACGATCAGCGGACTTGCTCACGTCGTCAGTCGCGCTTTTGATATCGGCGCTGGTTTTATCCAAGATGTTCGAGGACTTCGTCAGCCACGACGCCGGGTCTTTCTGAAGATAAAAGATTTGGAGGTCCGAAACCGTGGCGTCGCCGGAATCGACCTGGTGACGCTTGGCGAGGAGGGGCTTTGCGAAATTATCCGCCCAGTTGGCTTCCGTTCCTTCGACTTGACTGAGGGCGGCTTTGAGGTCTCCGTTGGTCGCTTTGTCTTCACCATGTTTAATGACGTCGTTGAGTTCCGTGATTCCGCGGTTGACCTTCTCTTCGTCGCGAGGGTCGCCACTCAACAAGAAATTGTCGAGATTATGCCGATTCACCATAACCTGAAACTGTACCTTCGAAATTGTGTCTTTGTTATCGATGGCGGATGAGTAGTCCCTGCGCGCGGAACTTTCCCGCCAACCGGCACCCACGTTGACAATAATCAGCAACAACAAGGCGCCAACCACTGATCCAAACCCAAACATTAATCGCTTGCCAATGCTCATTGCAGAATGCCTCCACTCACCCCCGGCGGAACGGTCGCGAACATGGCCGCTCTTGCCGTTGACTGCGAATCTCCTAGTTCCCGGACCCGCTAAACTCGAACTCTACGATCTGCGTTGACTCTTCCGGCCCGGGCACGAACTTCCATTCCTTGACCGCGTCCTGACAGGCCTGAACGAGAAGCGGATGGCCACCGATAACTCTGGTGCTCTTCACGCGGCCGTCTGGCGTGATGACAACTTCGATTTTCACCTTGCCCGTAACATTCATCCGCTTGGCCAGTTCCGGATAAGCGGGCGATACCTTGGACTTGACCTTGCGTTTGCCTTCGTCGGTCGTCCCGGACTGGGAGAAGACCGCAGCACTTAAACTCAGACCGATTGCCAGCGTGACAACGCCACGCACCAGCTTTTTCCACATCACATTCATGGACACCACCCCTTTTGATGGATGGGGAGACCCCGGAAGGAGAAAGGCACGTCGGGTGCCACGGAATGAAGCCGAGAGATTGTCGAACTACTTAGAGCATCGTGGAGCGCAAGTAGTTTAGAATGAAGAAGTAACGAAACATTTTTGAAAGAAGAGCGATTGAGTTGGATTCGTGGCGCGTCTCAGGCGGCGCGTCTGGGTCAGTCGAAGGTCTCATGCTGAGACGCGCCGCACGCGAGCGAGCGGACGACCGTAGACGATTCAGCAACGAGGAATGGATCGGCAATTGACTCAGATTGAGATTAGCCGCTAGGGTGGTAGTGCATGGAAAAATCAAAATGATACGCGCGTCCTTCCCTAGCCTGTGATGCGACAGAAGAAGTCCATTTCCGAGCCGCGTTTGAAAGCAACCGCGCACACGCCTGTGCGCAGGGCGGCAAGTTCGCGGCAAGCGGACGAATTGATGGAACTGGCGGTGGATGCGGCGCAGTCGCGACACCTTCCGGAATTCCTGCAGCGCTTCGCGGGACGGGCAGCGCGGATGCTGGAAGCCGAATGGGGCGGCGTGGCGGTATTTCGCGGGCGAGAGACGGACCTGTATCAGGCCAATGCCAGCCAGCAAGGCGTGAGCGAGGAACTTGGCGGATGGCTCATTGGACGAGCGAGAGAAAGACGGACCACCGAAGTCGTTTCGGCGGCGCCGACGGGGCTGGAACGATTCGGCGGCGCGAAAACCACGACGAAATTAAGCGCGGTGTTCGTTCCCATCACCGCCAGCGATGGTGAGCGGCTCGGCGAATTGTGCCTGTTGCGGAGCCGAAAGACGCTCGACGGTAAAGAAAAGACCTTGCTGCACGCGCTCGCGAGCCATGCGGCGCTTTCGCTCGAAAACTTCCGAAGATTTTCACAACTGGAGAAGTCGAAGCGCCAGTGGGTGGAAGACATTGACGCGATCAGCGACTACATCGTGGTGCACGATCGCGCGTGGAAAATCGTGCGAACGAACCGGTCGCTCGCCTCGCACCTGGGAGTGCCGCCGGTAGCCCTGGTTGGGGAGGCGATGAGTGGTTTGCGGCAAATCGCGGAAACAGGGAGCGAACTTCCCTGCCCTTTCTGCCGGGACCCGCAGCGCGCGCGCGAAGAGCACGTCGCAGCTTCGGCGGACCGCATTTTTCTGGTCTCCACCTCGAGAACGCCGGGAGTCGGAGAGGACGACACGCGGACGATTCACGTATTGAAGGACATCACCGACCGGCGCGAGGCGGAGCGGAAATATCGCGAGTTATTCGACAGCATTCAGGAGGGATTGTTCTTCGCGACGCCCGATGGGAGATTTCTGGATGTGAACGACGCAATGGTGCGGATGCTGGGTTATGACTCGCGGGACGAAATGCTGCATGGCGATGTGGGCCCGCACTTGTATCCTGCACCAACAGCGCGCGAGCGGTTTTTGCAAGCGCTGACGGAACGCGGAGTACTGCGAAACTACGAAGAAACGCTGCGGCGGAAAGATGGCGCGCTGCTGCATACGCTGCAAAACATCACCGCGGTGCGCGATTCAAAGGGCAACATCGCGCAGATTCGTGGCTTGATGCTCGATGTGACGGAACAGAAGTCTTTCCAATCACAGTTGCAGCGGGAAAGAGACTTCAACCAAAAGATTCTCAATACTACGCAGAGCATGATTCTGGTGCTCGATACGGCGGGGTTGATCAGCTACGCGAATCGGAGATGTTACGAGGCGGGATACCGTGAGGACGAACTGATCGGGCACCGGCTGGTGGATTGGGTCGAGCCGTCGCACCGCAAAGATTTCGACGCGGCGCTCGAAACGACCGCGCATGGCCAACAAGTCGAGAACCTTGAGCTTCAGGTGCGGCGAAGCGACGGCACGATGGGCCATTTTTCAATCAGCCTCAGCCCGATGCGCGACGAGCAAGACGCGGTGAACAGCCTGGTGGTGGTGATGACGGACATCACCGACGCGGTGCTGCTGCAGGCGAAATTGGCGCATTCTGAACGGATGGCGACGATCGGAAGGTTGGTGTCGGGCGTCGCACACGAAGTAAACAATCCACTCGCAGCGATTTTGGGATTTACGGATTTGCTGCTCGAAAACCCCGACATGCCGGCGTCAGCGCAGGAAGATCTGAAGATTATCCTGCAGGAGACACAGCGCACCAAAGACATCGTGCAGGACCTGCTGAGCTTTGCGAGGCAACGCCCGGTGCAGCGCGAGCCGGTGCAATTGAACGCAGTTCTGCGGCAGACGATCAAGCTACGAAGCTATGATTTCGCGAGCCACGGCGTCGAAGTGACCGAGGCGTTCGACGAAACCCTGCAACCGGCGCTCGGCGACGGGCAACAACTTCAACAGGTATTCCTGAACATTCTCAACAATGCGTACGACGCGGTGCAGGAGGGCGGAAGGCGCGGCCACATTGAAATCCGGACGGAGCGGCATGGAAAAACCGTGCAGGTCATGGTGAAAGACAATGGAACCGGCATCGCCGACCGCGACCACATCTTTGATCCGTTCTATACGACCAAGCAGCCGGGAAAAGGGACGGGCTTGGGGTTGAGCATCTGCTATGGAATCGTGCGGGCCCACGGCGGAGAGATTCTGTGCTGGAACAACAGCGAGGGAGGCGGCAGCACGTTTGTAGTGCGAATTCCGATGGCTGCGGAGCAATCAGCGCTGGCCGCAAAAGAGGCGGCGCGATGACCTTGCCGGCGACAATTGGACAGAGTGCGCCGATTCTGTTGATTGAGGACGAACCTTCCGTAATCGCCTTCCTGAAAGCGGCGCTGGAACGAAAGGGATATTCGGTAGTAAATGCGGCGTCCGGAGCCGAAGGCCTGGAGCGGCTGGCGGGCGGACGCTACACCGGAGTTATTTCTGATATTCGAATGCCCGGGGCGGTGAACGGCGCGGAAGTTCACGCGTGGATCCAGAAAAACCGGCCGGAACTAGGAGCGAAAATTATTTTGATCAGCGGTGACACGGCCAACAGCGAGACGCAGGAACTGCTTGCGAGAAGCGGCACGCCTTGCATCGAAAAGCCCTTCCGTGTACACCAGTTGATGTCCGTCGTCGAAAGAACGTTCGGCAAGCCATGAGTGATGATTTGAAAATCCGCCTGATGGTCGTGGATGACGAGCAGAGCATCCGAAAGCTGTGCATGACCATTGGCAATACGCTTGGCTATGTCTGTACGGAAGCGGAAAGCGCGGAAGCCGCCCTGGCCAAGCTTGATGCCGAGGGTCCGGATCTTATTCTGAGCGATCTGAAATTGCCGGCGCTTTCCGGAGTCGAACTGCTGAAGCAGGCGAAACTGATTTTGCCGCGTTCGGAGTTCGCCATCATGACCGGGCATGGTTCGATTGAGTCGGCCGTGGATGCCATGAAGCTGGGCGCGTACGACTATATTGAAAAGCCCTTTCGCGTAGAGAAAATGCGGCTGCTGCTGCAGCGCATGGCGGAAAAAGTCCGGCTGGTCACGGAAAACGAGTTTTTGCGCGATCGCGTCAGCACGGAAGAGAATCTCGACGGAATTATCGGAACATCCGCGAACATCCAAGACGTTCTGAGAATGGTGTCGCGCCTCAAAGACACGCGCACGCCAGTGTTGATCACTGGGGAAAGCGGAACCGGCAAGGAGTTGGTGGCCCGAGCGATTCATTTTCGCGGGGCGCTCGCGCAAACACCGTTCATCGCGGTGGATTGCGGCTCGCTCGTACCGACGCTCATGGAAAGCGAGTTGTTCGGATACGAAAAGGGTGCGTTCACGGGAGCGACGAAGTCGAAAGCGGGCCTTTTCCAGGCAGCGAATGGCGGAACGATTTTCCTCGACGAGATCGGCGAACTTCCGCTGGAAATGCAGGCGAAGCTGCTGAGAGTACTACAAGAAAAGGAAGTCCGGCCAGTCGGCAGCAATGAGAAGGTCAACGTAGACGTGCGCGTGATCGCCGCGACAAATCGCGATCTGGAAGCGGCGTACCGCGCGGGAACTTTTCGGAAGGACCTGTATTTCCGGCTGAACGTAGTCACCGTACACCTGCCGCGGCTGCGCGATCGCCGCTCAGACATACCAATGCTGGTGCACCACTTTCTGGATCGCTACGCGCCAGGATCGCACGTGCAAGTGACGACGGCGGCGATGAAGAGCCTCCTGAGTTACGAATGGCCGGGAAACATCCGCGAACTGGAAAACTGCATCGCGCGCGGCGTTACGCTGGGCGACCGGCAAGTGATTGACGTGAACGATCTGCCGCCCGCTATCCGCAGCGAGCAGGCGGAATCGTCAGGACCGGCGACGCAAGACGCGGCGTCTGTATCCACTACTGCGCTCGCGGAAATGGAGCGCATGACGATTCTTCGCGTATTCGAGCAGGCGAATGGCGATAAAGCGCTGGCCGGGCGGATGCTGGGAATCAGCCGAGCGACACTCTATAGAAAATTGAAGCGCTACAACATCCCACTGCGCGCCGAGCCGGGGGACGAAGAAACAGACGCGGAGCAGACTCCTCAGTCAATCGAATAGTGTCTCAGCGAGGCAGCCGAGACGGCATATCCGGCGGCCCGTGAGACAGGAACGTTTCAGCGTGAGACGACTGAGTTACTTGAGGTTCGCTGGAAATTTCTAAGCCCTTCCCTTTCTTTAAGTTCCGCGCAACTCCCCGATTGCAGTGTTTGGCGTGCGGCGTGCATTTCCCCTAACGGGACGTTGTGTCTCCCCGGAAGCGACGTGTGGCTATCGGGATGGGGCGCGGAGCATGGTATCCCGTCAGGGCAAGGGGCGACGTGAGAAAGTCCGGCGAAGTGGCACTCAGCGCGAACGAGGCGGGCTGCGCCGAACAATTGGCCCGCTTTTTCCCCGGCGCGAACCGAGTTCGAGTTCCAGTGCAGGTCACGGCGTTGCGGGCAGGCGCCGCCAAAATGCGCGAGGCGACGTTCGTGGAATACAGCGGCGCGGAACACGCGATCTTTCTTTCGACGCTACCGCTCGAGTTTCATGATCGGGTTCGCATCGAGCGGGAACGAAGCGGCGGGACGGCAGATGCGTCGGTGGTAGGAGTGCAGTATTACGAGGGACGGAAAGCAGTGGCAGTACGGTTTTTACAGGGCTCCAGTGCGTGGGTGACACAGCCGTGAACAAGACGACAACCCTGAACGTGCCGGCTCCAACGAAGCCGCAAAGCTCGCGCCAGGCCAAGTGGCTCGAAGATCGCTCAGTGTTTCCGATTTACCTGGCGCTGGCAAAGAAACTGGACATCGAAATCCCGATTCCTCAGGACAAGAGGAGCCTGCCGGAGAAGCCGGACCTTGACCTGGTGGACGAAGTCGAGGGCTGGCTCGACGAAATGGACCGGCGCGTCGCGATCCACGAGTTGCGGCACCTGCTTCAAACCACGACGCTTAATGCGAGCGAGAGCAGCCTTTGCTCTCTGATTCACCGTCATCTGAAGAAATCGAAGAAATCCAATATCGACCGCGACAAGATTGACTTCCTGCTGGTCCAGTACTTTGCGCTCTGTGCGCCCGCGAAGATTTATCACAAGCAGATCGAGCCGACCGACGTGGCGCACGTGATGAAGCCGGTGCTGGGTGAACTGGAGAATTCCACTCTGGACTGGTGCGAGCCGCTCGAGAAAATGATCGAAACGCTGAGAACGTTTCGAAGCTTGCGCGACATCCTGAAGACGAATTTCATTGAACAGGGCCGCAAGGTGAAAGAAACCGCCGGCGGAATGTTCTACGACCCGGCAGCCCTTCTGGCGTTCGTGCGCTTCAACTTCATGCTGCGGCGGACGTTCATCGAGCTCATGCATTCCGACCTGATCGCAATCCGGTCGGGACTCTCGCAGTTGGAAGCGTCCGGAGTGCGGGTGATCGATTGCCACAGCTACGGGCTGTCGTCGTCCGAACCAATTTCCAAAATTCGCGAAGTAGCCGACGACTGGAAGCAGCCGTTCCAAGTCGAGTATACGGAACGCTCGATAAACCAAGCGTTTGAGAAGCTGCTCGGGTTGCGCGCGGACGTGGAGCGCGCATTGGAGAAATTGGCACCGAAAACTCCTGTCGCGCCGGCGCCGAAATCCGCGAGCGGAAGGGCCGGGGGAACAGCCGACGCTGCCAGGCGCGATACGTCGCCCGCCCAAACGAGCCCAGCTAAGGCTTCGGCCGGCGGAGCAAGCAAGGGTGCCGAAGCCTCTAGCCCGGCTGACTTCGATGCGTGCCTCGAGAAAATCTGGGAGCAGTTGATTGCGACGCCGCCCACGCGTGGTCGGTCCATGACTACCGTGAAGCTAGGCGGCGCGCGGATCCTGATGTCTTCCTGGGAAGTAACGGCGTTTGTGAGCGAAGACGGGCCTGCGGCAGAAGATCTGCGGCGAGCGGTCGTCGCGCGGGGTCTGGTGACAGCGGCGATGGAAACCGCAAAAGATACCGGCAACGCCACATCCCTGGAGAAGGCATTGCAGATCGCGAGAGTTGAAGTTTCCAGACTGCAAGAACGCGTGGACGCCGCCAAGCAAGCGAAGGACACGGAAGCAGCGGTGAACCTGGGGATCAGCACAAAAAGATTGCTTTCGACGCTTGATGAGGCTGAAAAGTTGTCGTGATTGGCGTGTTGCACACTAAGATTCGGGCGACGAACCGAGAGGCATCCTAACTAGTGCGAAAGCCAAGCGTACTAATCCTGACTGACGAGCCCGAATTCGCGCGGCTCCTGACCGCATGCTGGCAAACGGAGCGCCAATCTCCCGGAATTACCGTGCTGAGCAGCGAACTTTGGAAGGAGCACGACGGGACGGCGCACGATCTGGTGGTGGTTGGGCCAATCCGCGACGGTGGATTACCGGCAGTGCTGCGCTCGCTCGAGCCTGCCGCAGCCGTCATCCTCTGCGTTCCGGCCGATTCGCGCGAAATGGGCCAATTACGCTCGAAGTACCCCCGTCTTGTGCAGATTCCATTGCGCGAAGACTGGGCACAGACGTTGCTCATGGTGGCGGGAGAGTCGCTCCGCCGCGCCGAGGCGCTGCGGTTGGCTAAACAAGCGGAGCACCGCGCCGCCCGTAACGAGAACGACGCTACGCTCGGCCGCTACATTATGGACATGAAGCACAGCATCAACAACGCATTAACGTCGATGCTGGGCAACGCCGAATTGCTACTGCTGGAACCCGGCCAGCTCTCGTCGCAGTCGCTCGCGCAGATCAAGACCATCCACAGCATGGCGCTGCGGATAAATGAGATCATGCTGAGATTCTCATCACTGGCAAGCGAGATGAAGGACGCTGAGACAGCTTCTCAAGCTGAGACGGAACCTGAGCCAGCGTCGCCCTCGTCGCGCCGCTAATGACGCCGCTTATCCGCTTAACCCGCTCACAAATCGAGACTTAGACTAGTTGGGCAAAGGCGCGGAGAGAGCTTGCGGGGTGGTTCCTGACGTGCACCTCTTGTCTGCGGAGAATTCTGGGGAGATATCGATGCTGCAGAAAAAAGTCCTCATCGTCGATGACTCGCCCGCGCAAGTGAAGCTAATTCAAGGCTTTCTGGAACACGAAGGCTACCGGCTCGTGGGGCTGAATGACCCGGAACGGGTGGAAGAGGCGATTGCGGCGGAGCGGCCAGCCGTTATCTTGCTGGACGTTGTGATGCCCAAGCGTAATGGCTTTCAAGTGTGTCGAGAGCTGAAGAACAGCACGGATTTTAACGGAATCCCCGTGATCCTGGTGACGTCGAAGAACACGGAAAGCGATCGTTACTGGGGCCAGCAGCAAGGAGCGGACGGCTACGTAACGAAGCCGTTTACGAGGGAAGAGTTGCTGCGAGCGGTGCGGAGATTTGCGTAACCGATATTCGAAGACTCTGGCGAGGCTGAAGTTGGAATGAATGAAGATTTTCATCTCGTGCCGTTGCCGGCCGATGCGGAAGACCTGCTCGAAGCGCTCGGCCCGCTTGAAGAGCGGGCGCCGGAATCGCAGTACTGCGTCTTTCGAAGCGGGCGCGAGAGATTTTGTTTGCCGGTGCTGGATGTCGAGGAAGTGCTGGACTGGCCGCTGGTGACGAAGCTGCCGCTTGGTCCGGCCTATTTGGTTGGGATATTCAACCTGCGCGGAGCGATCGTGCCACTGATTGACATTGCCATCACGGAAGGCCGCCGCCCGGGCTTGTTGCCAAAGCATGTGGTGGTCGCGTCGATGCGAGGGGACGGAACGCACGAAGACGTTCGGATCGGCATCGCCGCGGATGAAGTTATTGGCACGTACTCGGTGAATACGGAAGATTTGCTGGAGCAGGCCCCGGAAAACGTCCCCCACTGTGTAGGAATGCTTCGGCATGACGACCGGTTGGCGCTCGTTATCGATTTGAGAAGACTCCTTGAAGTTTTTCCGGGGCCTAACATTTGAATTTTCGCGGCGCTGCGAATTTAACGAGCGCGCCGTAAAGGATATTGGGAGGAAGGCATGAAATCGCGATTGAGTTCCACAATCTGGACGCTGGTCATCGGCAATGGCCTGGCCGTGTTCGTCGTGCTTTGGCTAGCGTTCAGCGCCGGCAAGAAGGCTGGCGATGCGTCGCTGCTCGACTTCGGCTCGCTCCCTGCAGGCGCAAGCGGGTCCATTATGGTGGCCTTGCTTATCGCACTGGGCACCGCCGTAATCCTAGCGTGGCGGCTTGGCAGCGGCCTCTTGACGCCCGTGCAGGAACTCGCGCAGTTCTCTGAGCGCCTCGCGGCCGGCGACCCCCGCGCGCGCGCGGAGGTCACCACCAACGACGAACTCGGCTACATCGCGGAGAACCTCAATCGCGCGGTAGCGAAAGTCTCCAAGGCCACGAGCAACCAGGATGCGAACGACGCATTGCAACGCAGCATCACGGAGCTGTTGACGGTCATCAACCAGGTGGCGCGCGGCGATTTGACGCTGCGTGGAAAAGTCACGAACGACGCGCTCGGAAACGTAGCGGACTCCATCAACTACATGCTTGACAACTTCACCAAGGTTCTGGAGCGCGTCCGCAAAGCCGCGATGGAAGTAACGGCCTGCTCGAACAACATTCTCGTCGCCGCCGACGAAATGCAAGCCGGCGCGACGCAACAGGACCAGGAAATCACGAATACCTCAAGCGCCGTCGAAGAGCTCACGGTTTCGATGAAGCAGGTGTCCAACAACGCGGAAGCGAGCGCGGAAGCAGCACGCCGCGCACTGGACGCCGCCGAACAAGGGAACCGCGCCGTGCGCGACACGCTCGAAGGCATGCAGCGCATCCGCGCTTCGGTGCAGGCGACCGCGAAAAAGATCAAGTCGCTGGGCGATCGCTCCCTCGAAATTTCTGAAATCATCAACGTGATTAACGACATCACGGAGCAGACAAACCTGCTGGCGTTGAACGCGGCCATCGAAGCGGCGCGCGCCGGCGAGGCGGGACGCGGTTTCGCGGTCGTTGCGGACGAGGTTCGGAAGCTAGCAGAACACAGCCGCAGCGCGACGAAAGACATCGCTGCGCTCATCAAGGCGATTCAGGCCGAAACGAACGAAGCCGTCGTGGTCATGGAGGAAGGCACTAAAGAAGTGGAAGGCGGCGCAACACTGGCCGATCAGGCGGGACGCGCGCTCGACGCCATTTCCAACGTGGTGCGCCAGTCCGCTGAACTGGTCCAGGAGATTTCGCTTGCATCCAAACAACAGGTGCGCGGCACGGAAGGTGTCGCCCACGCCATGCAAATCATTTCGAGCATCACGCGGCAGACGTCACAAGGCACGCGCGGCACGGTGGCAACGGTCAGCCAGCTCGTAAAACTTTCCGATCAGTTGAACGAGGCTCTTGCGCAATTCCGAGCGGCAAAGGCCGGCAGCGTAGCGGAAGACTCCGAGCGGCCGGTTCCGGCGGGCGCTCTGCGGTAAAAAATTAGCCAATCCCCGGGCACGGGCCCGGAGCAAGAGCGGAACTGAGATGAGTGAACGGCACGGCCCGGTGAACGGTCTGGGCGAACACGAGTTGAGCGAGATCCGCATGCTGATTGAAGAGCGGACAGGCATTCGCTTCGACGAATCGCGCGAGCGCTTTTTCTCGGGCCGCGTGAAGGAACACCTGCGGGAAAAAGGCATTCAGCGGGGCACGGAACTCCTGCGATCAATCCGCAAGTCGAATGTCGAGTACGAGGCGCTACTCGAGCGGTTACTTACCCAGGAAACCAGCTTTTTCCGTTATCCCGGAGTTTATGAGGCGTTCGAAAAGCGCGTGCTGCCGGAATTGCACGTGAAGAAATTCTGGAAAAACCCTCGGACGCTACGAGTCTGGAGTGCGGGATGTTCGACAGGTGAAGAGCCCTATTCGATCGCAATAACCGTCTCGGATTCTCTTTCGTTCTCGGATTCCTGGAACGTCGAAATTCTGGCCACAGACGTGGGAAGGCACGCGTTGAAACACGCGGAGCGCGGTGTTTACAAGGGCCGAAGCATCGCAAGCGTTAACCCCCGCCAGTTGGAAACGCATTTTTCTCAGGCGGATAGCGGCTACCAGGTGAAGCCGAGACTGCGGAAGTTCATCACGTTTGCGCAGATGAATCTCGCCTCAGCCGTCTACGTCGGACGGATGGACTTGATCTTCTGCATGAACGTGCTGATTTATTTTTCCGAAGAACGTAAGCGCGCGCTCGTGCAACGCTTTTACGACACACTCGAGCCGGGCGGATATCTCTTCCTCGGGCACTCCGAGTCCATCTCCAAGATGCCAGTAAAATTTCAGGCGATTGTGCTGAATGACTGCATTCTTTACCGCAAGCCAACGGCGGAAGAACTGCAAAAGCCCGAGCTCGTGACGGAGGGACGCGCGTGAGCATGCCGGACCGCGAAGCCGTCGAAGTGTTCCTCCAGGAAGCGTCGGAGCATCTGCAGTATCTGCGCGAGTACGTGAGCGTGCTGCAAGAGATTTCTCCGCGCCATGAGGATCTGGAGCGCCTCTACATCTCGGCGCACACTTTGAGCGGCACTTCCGCAAGTTACGGCTTTCCGCGGTTTTCGGAGATTGCCGCGAAACTTGCGCACGTCTTCCAGTACGCGCTGAACGCCACTCTTGGCGAAGATCTCCATGGCCCGCTTACCGAATTTCTTTCCGACGGCATTTCCGTGCTCGAGACCGATTTGCTCGAGATCAGCGACACCGGAAAAGAAGTATTCGACGACATCGCGGCGTTCAAGGAGCGCTATCGCTTCGCGTTTCCGACCGAGCCGCCGCCGCTCAATTATCCGCAGCCACAAACGAACGCCCAAGTGGCTCCAACTGCTCAGCCGATAGACGAAATCGTAGCCGCCGCAACGGGCTCGTATTTTGATGCGTTGCCCGAAGACGACGAAGTACCGGGTGAAATTTTGGAATTCTTCCAGCCCGAAGCCGAAGAACACCTGCAAATCGTCAGCGACTGTTTGATTTCACTCGAAGGAAGCAACAATCCGGAAGAAATTAACAAGCTCTTTCGCGCGATTCATACGGTAAAAGGCTCGGCGGCCCAAGTTGGGTTGAAGCGGCTCGGCGGAATTGCGCACCGCGTCGAAGATTTGATCGGCCGGCTTCGTGACGGGGAGCTAGCGCCGTCGCCGGCGGTCGTGGACCTCTGCTTGGAATCCGTCGACATACTAAAGAAAACTTTGCACCGCCAGTGGGCTGACGAAACGGCCATGCGCAACGGAGTGGACTCACTCCTCGGCCGCATCGCAGAATTTGCCCCCGTCGAGGTCGACGAGACCGATACTGCTCCCACAGCCGGGGATGCACATCCTACATCCGTTGAAGCCGCGGAGGATGCGGTTGCCTCAGCGGCGTCGGCGAAAAAGACATCCAAAACGACCTCACCAGCTGGAGCTGCAGCCAAATCGGTGCGCATCGCGCTTTCGCGGCTCGACCGGATGATGAACACCGTCGGAGAGTTGGTCATCAACCGTACGCGCATGGTCGGCCGCGTCGCGGAATTGGAAAAGCTTGTCGATACCCTCAGTTTTTCGAAAGAACGCCTGCAAGGAAAAGTCGGCGAATTCCAAGAGAAATACGAGTTCAACCGCATCAGCTCCACTCGACAAGCGGGACCGTGGACTCCGACGACGACGAGAGAAACGCTCACCAGCGCAGCTTCGGGGGACACCTCGTTCTGGTCCGATTTCAGCGAACTCGAGATGGACCGTTACGACGACGTGAATATTCTTTCGCGGTCGATGGCGGAAATTTCCGCGGACGTGAATGAAGTATTGTCGCAACTAGAGGCGTTCATCGGACGGGTGGAAGGCGACATCGACGAGTTCAGCAAACTCGCGCACCACCTTCAGGACGAAATTACGGCAGCCCGCATGGTGCCCATCGGAACGATGTACTCGCGGCTGTCTCGCGCGGTGCGTGACGCCGCGAAGTCCGCGGCGAAGCACGTAGACCTTGACCTATCCGGAAGCGAAACCGAACTCGACAACAACATCATTCAACAGATTTCCGACCCGCTCGTGCATCTGGTGCGCAATTCCGTAGCGCATGGCATCGAGCGTCCGGAAGACCGCGCTGCGGCCGGCAAGCCAGATCTCGGCAAGGTCTCGCTGCGGGCCTATCACCGCGGCAATCACATCTACATTGAAGTGGAAGACGACGGGCGCGGCATTGACTACGACCGTGTCAAGCAAAGCGCAATTGAGCGCGGGCTCGTCTCTCCGGAAACCGCTGACCGCCTGACCGAGCGTGACCTGCGCGAAATGCTGTTTCACCCTGGTTTTACCACCGCTCCGGTCAAAACAGAACTCGCTGGCCGTGGCGTTGGCCTCGACGTCGTGCGCGCCAACTTGAATGCGTTGAACGGCGAAATCGACATTCAGAGCGTCGCAGGGCGAGGCACGAAGTTCACGCTAAAAGTTCCTCTTACACTGATTATCTCACCGGCACTCTTCGTTCGCTGCGGCACCACAAATTTCGCGCTTCCCCTGGCGGTCGTCGAAGAGATTCGCCGTTTGCGCGCAGATGAAATTGAAGATGTCGGCGGAAAACTTCTTACGAAAGTCCGCGACGTCGTCACCGAAGTCATACGCCTCGACACATATCTTGGTTTGTCGCCCCTTGAACCGATGAACGGCTACTTCCGCATGGTCGTGGCTAACGCCGGTAACCGTCAGATTGGCCTCGTCGTCGAGGAAGTGCTCGGCAAAGACGAAATCGTCATTAAGAATCTTGGCGAATACTTGCGCCGTGTAAAACTCTTCCCGGGCACAACAATCGCGCCTGACGGCAGCTTGATCCTGCTTATCGACTTGAATCGCATGGTCGCGAGCGAACCAACGGACCGCCGCCCGCTTCAGGCCAGCGCCAGTGCCGCGCGGATATTCGCTCCCGGTTCAACGGCGGTGGCACGCGGAACGATTCCCGCGGAAGCGATCGATCGCGTGGAGCACGAGCGCTTGGTCGTAGTCGCCGACGACTCTATCAGCGTCCGCAAATTCGTCGGACGCATGCTCGAAAAGAACGGCTATCGCGTCAAACTCGCCGCGGACGGGATGGAAGCTGCAGAAGTTGTGGCCCAGCACGGAGCGCATCTGGTCATTACCGACCTCGAGATGCCGCGTATGACGGGATACGAACTCATGGTGCAACTGCGGCAGAGCCCGAGTACGCGACGGATTCCGGTAATGGTTGTAACTTCGCGCGCCGGCGCGAAACATCGCGATCGCGCCATGAAGGAAGGCGCAGCTGCATTCCTCACCAAGCCGGTGCAGGAAGATCAGCTCATCGCCGCAGTAGAGAAGCTCGTGGGTTCGGAGGCGCGGCCTGTCGTACCGGTCGCATAAAGGAACATGGCACCCAGCGCTAGCAAGAAGTTTCGCGTGCTCATCGTGGATGACTCCGCGTTCATGCGCAAGGTTTTGGAAAATATTTTCAACGCTGACGAGATGCTGCATGTGGTCGGGCACGCAAAGGACGGCCGCGAAGCAGTGACCATGGCGGAATCGCTCAAGCCTGACGTCATCACAATGGACATCAACATGCCGCACGTCGATGGTTTGCAAGCTACCGCGGAAATCATGACCACCAACCCGCGGCCCATCGTAGTCGTAAGTTCGGAATCGAAAGACGGTGCGGCGAGCACGCTTAAGGCGCTGGAGCTAGGCGCGATCGAGTCCGTCGGCAAGCCGTCCAGCGGAATCGACCTGGATATGCAGAGCGTCAAGGAAGACTTGCTTCGTAAGGTCCGCATGGCGGCAAAAGTGCGAGTTGTGCGAACTGCCTCGCGCCTGGCCTCGACCGTCCAGAAAGCCGGATCTACTTCGCAACCGAACCGGCCAGAGCCCGTGCGCGCTTCAAGCCACGCGGCACCGGATCAACGATTTCCGGTGGTTGTCCTGGCGGCTTCCACTGGCGGCCCAGCGACGGTGATGCGTCTCGCTCCCGGCTTCACGCGCGAATTTCCAGGGGCCGTGATTCTGGTGCAACACATGCCCGCAGCGTTCACGACGCAATACGCCACACAGCTCGCGGAGTTCACAGGTATTCGCGTGAAGGAAGCTGAATCCAACGAATCTCTGCAGCCTGGCACACTCTACATCTGTCCGGGAGGCCAACACCTCCGCGTGACGTCCAGTGCGCGCATCCAACTCGACGGTTCGACCGGACGTATCAACGGTTATCTACCGAACATTGACGCAACTTTGGAATCGGTAGCCGCCTACGCCGGGCCCATGAGCATTGGAGCAATTCTTACAGGCATGGGAAATGATGGAGCCAACGGCGCACGAGCGATCAAGTCCGCTGGCGGCCTGGTACTTGCGCAGGATGAAGCCACTTGCGTGATATTCGGAATGCCCGCCGAAGCCATTAAGGTGGGAGCCGTGGATCAGGTGCTGGGAATCGACGACATCTATGCGGCCATTGAGAAGCGCGTGATTGCCATTTGCCGCACCGCGCCGGTGGGAGTTCGCTGATGCGCGTGGCCGCGCCACCGGCGAAGGCGCATGTTGCGCGCTCGGAACAAGTGATCCTTTTCCGAGTTTCGGGACAGTTATTCGCAGTGTCGTCGGCATCCGTCCAGGAAGTGCGCAGCGTGGACAGCCTCGCGGGCGTCTCGACAGAGATCAATCAGCCAAACCTTCGCAAAGTGCGCCACGTGCTGCACCGTGGCGACAAGTCCCTGTACGTCGTGAACAGTGCCCTGCATTTTGGACTTCCTGCCACATCCGCTGGCTTGGTTTTTGTGCTCAGGAAAACGCGGACGGCGCTTTTGGTGGAAAGCATGGAGCGCATGGCGAAAATGACCAGGCTTCAAGCGCTTCCGCTGGCGTATTGTCAGGACGAGCGCCAATGGTACCGCGGACTGACAGCGCTGGATCAGACGGTAATTCCCGTCGTGAATCCAGAAGGTTTCCTAACGCCCGAGGAATTTGCGTTTCTCGACGCCGCGGTGCTGCCGCAATTGGCAGCCGATGATGCGGCTAAAGGCGAGCCGGAGCTCCCACAATGACGCAAACTGCCGAACTTGCCTCGCAGTCATTCGTCCTTCTTCGGCTGGGTGAGCGCCGCTTTGCTGTGGCTGCGACGCAAGTCGCCGAATTGACAGCACCCAGCCGCGTGTTTCGATTCCCGCATTGCACCGCCAATCTCGAGGGCGTGATCTTGCGCCGCGGCCGTATCGTCCCCGTCTGCGACGTCGCGGAAATCCTGCTCGGCAAGCCGTTGGCTTCGCGCAGGTTCTACTTGATTGCGGCGCGGCGGTACGCGAGCCAGTCGGAATGGATCGCGCTTCCCGTCACCGGGGATTGTGAACTTATTTCGGCGGAAATGAGCTCGGCGAGCGACAGCGATGCTCCGTTTGTAGCCGGCTGGATTTCTTTCAACGGCGAAGTGATCGAGGTCTTGAATCTGGAGATGCTAACTCCGGGAGATCATCCGTTGCGCAACTCCAATGCGCCCGCTCACCATTTAGAGGCCAGACCCTGATGCCTCCAGCACGCGCACCGAAGATTCTGCTGATTGACAGCAATGTTTATTTTGCCAAGCGGCTCAGCGACGCTTTGAAGCGCGAAGGCTTCGACGTGGTGTCGAGCACGCAGGCGGCCTTTGCTCTTACGACTCTCGAATACGATGCGCCCAACGCCATTCTTTGTTCCACAAATATGCGTGAGATGGGCGCCCTTGAGATTGCTAAAATCATTCACGCCGACGCCAAGAATGCGCCTTTGCAAATCATCGCTCTTGGCGACGGGAGCCAGCGCGCCCTGATGGACGCGTTTCAAGCTGGGTGCGACGATTATATCGATCGACAAACCGCGCCGGCAGCCATCGCGTCACACATAAAAAGTATCCTCGTCAGCAAGCTCGAAGGCTTCCAGCCGACGCAAATGTTGGCGCAATCCGACACCAGCATGAGCGGCAGCCTGACGCACCATGACCTTTCCGGAGTCATGCAAATGCTCGGTCATGCTCACCAGACCGGAGCGCTGTATATCAACGCCGGAGAGATCGACGGCGTCGTTTTCTACGATGCCGGCGAGATCACTCACGCGGAGTGCGGCAGCCTGTTTGGCGACGAAGCGGTGATCCACGTTCTGAAGAGTTGCACTCACGCCGGCGACGGCGTCTATAAGTTTGCCTACGGAACCACGTCGCCGCAGCGAACCGTGCTGCGGTCGGCAACCGACCTCATGCTAGATGCCATGCGCGAATACGACGAAGGAACCCGCGACATGGCGGACAAGGAAGCGCAATGAGCGAAGCGATGACAGTTCCACCGCTGAACGAGGCAGAGACCAAGCGCACGCCGACCGTTTATTTCATTGACGACAGCGCCACCATGCGCGAAGTCATCAAGATCGCGTTCCGTCGAGAAAACATGAACGTTATCACCTGCGCGGATGCGGCTTCCGCTCTCGCGCAGTTCGAACAGAACAAGCCGGACGTTGTCATCACCGACGTGATCATGCCCGATCAGGACGGTTACTCTGTCTGCAATCAGATCAAGCAGCATCCCGAATTCGGCGGAACTCCGGTCGTATTGATGTCGGGCGTGGTGAACAAAAGCGTCGCGGATAAAGCCGTGGCAGTAAAGGCGGATGAGTTGATCCGGAAGCCGTTCCAGCCACAGGATCTCATCGGTCGCGTGAAGAGTCTACTGGAACCCAAGAAGGCGGCCGAGACACCTGCACCGGAGCGTCGCATCTCTTCACCGGCGCTTAACAATTTGTTTGCGCCTCTTGCGCAGCCGAGACCCGTCTCCACGCCGCCACCAGCCGAGCAACGCGTTTCCGAGTCCGTCTGGCCGCGCGCCCTCGCCGAAGCCTTTGTGGCTCCGCGCCCTGGCGACACCATCTCGTCTCAGCAGACTTTTTCGCAGCCGAGCGCTCCCGCGCAACGGCCGCCAGCAAGTGCTGCGGATGTGCAAAAGCTGCGCGCAGAAATTGCGCGCCTCGATCTCCTTGTGAAAAAGCTTCAGACGGAAATGCAAATCGAGAAGCAATACACGCAAGCTCTGGAACTTCAGATTCAAGCGTTGACACGCATCGATTGAGCATTCCAAAAGGGGCTGACGCTTCGTTCACGACGCAGTCTACAATGGTTGACGCTCCGGCTTCGATTCATTAGCTTTCCTTTTTGGCCGCTACGCAGCACCGAAACTCGGGGGACTGGCATGACAAAGCCACGGGGAACGAGACTCAGCCGGCGCGATTTTGCGCGCGGAGTCGCCTTGGCATCCGCAGTGTCCGTCTTTCCCGCCGATACTTTCCCGGTCCACCCGTTCCGGGCTGAGCCTTTGCCACAACAACCGGTAAACACTCTCGCATTGTCGTCGCAGAGCCAAGCGGATGCTGAATCCCGCTTCCAGGCCATTCTCGCCGTGTATGGAACGCGCTTTTCCGATGCGCAAAAAGACGAGCTTCGCCGCCTTTGTTACACTGCCCAGCCGATGCTGGATCAGGTGCGGGCGTATTCCATCACAAATGCTGACGGCCCTGCGCTGTACCTGAAACCTCTCGTCGAGCGAGAAAAATCCAGTTCGCCGACCTCGCCAACGCGTCGCGCGAAACCCGTTGCTACGAAACCCTGATCGGATCGCCAGATGCCCGCGCAAGAACTCTTCCACTTACCCATCAGCGATTTGGCCAAGCGCATCGAGTCAAAGAAACTCTCCCCCGTCGAACTGACGCAGGTTTACCTGGAGCGTAGCGAAAAGCTCGGCCCCAAACTCAACGCGTTTGCCAATCTAACTCCCGACTCAGCGCTGGAGGAAGCCAAGGCAGCCGAGAAAGAGATACAGCACGGTCACTATCGCGGCCCGTTACACGGAATTCCCTATGCTGCAAAAGATTTGTTGGCGGTCAAGAATCAGCCGACGACGTGGGGCGCTAAGCCGTATGCGACACAAGTGTTTGACTATGACGCCAGAGTCATAGAGCACCTGCGTCGCGTAGGTGCTGTGCTCATCGGCAAAGCGGCAATGATCGAACTGGCAGGAGGTTTGGGCTACCGCTTCGCGTCGGCATCGTTGCAAGGCGCAACGAAGAATCCTTGGAATACAAAGTGTTGGACTTGTGGATCGTCGTCTGGATCCGCGGCGATCGTTTCTGCAGGACTCGCAGCTTTCGCGATCGGTTCGGAAACTTGGGGCTCCATTATCTGCCCCGCAGCAGTTTGCGGAATAAGTGGCTTTCGGCCGACGTACGGGCGCGTCAGTCGCTATGGCGCGATGGCGCTGGCACCCTCGATGGATAAGATCGGTCCGTTCGCCCGCTCCGCGGAAGATTGCGGGAGAATCTTCGCCGCGATTGCCGGCCACGATCCGAAAGACCGCGGCACTGTTCCCATCGACAGGGGAGCGTTCACCTACTCTCCTTCGTTGGACCTGAAAACCCGCCCGCTTAAAGTGGGCTGGCTGACGAACGCCTGGAAGAAGCTCGATCCCGGCGTGGCCAAGGTGGTGGTCGCGGCGGAAAAAATCGTTCGCAAGATTTTTCCCAGTACGAAGTCTGCCGTTCTCCCGGAGGGACCGTTCGAAGACGTCGCTAACATAACTGTTGCGGCAGAAGCAGCCGCATCATTTCGGGATTTGATTCAGTCCGGCAAGGTGAGCGAGCTAAGTGATCCACTCGCACAAATTTCAGGCTACGTGAACCAGCAATACTCCGCCGTGGACTACTTGCGCGCGCAAAGCATTCGTGAGGTGTTGCAAATAACGATGGAAGCGCTGTTCGAATCGAACGATGTGCTCGTGGCAGCGGCGCAACCGATCCCAGCTCCGCCTCTTGATGCCAACCTCGAGACGGACTTGTCATTTTCGGATCCGCTCGGCGCCATAGGCAATTTATGCGGACTTCCCGCGTTGGCGGTCCCGTGCGGATTTACTGAAAATAATCTGCCAGTTGGATTGCAATTCGTGGGACGCGCCGGTGACGACTACTCGGTCATTCAAGCGGCGCGGACTTTCCAACTTCATACGGAGTGGCATCACAAGTATCCGAAAATAGCTTGAGTTTTCGGTGCGGAATCTCCGTCAAAAAGCTAGGATGCGCGAACTCCGCTCAACGCTTCCCGGACCGCGTGTAGAATGCGACCCCGGCTGAACGGCTTCGTAAGCAAATGCATCGTCGCATCGCCCTGCCCGCTGTCCGTAACACTCTGCTCGCTGTAGCCGGACATGTAAATCACGCCGAACCCTGATCGCATTTGCTGCATGCGCTGCGCTAGTTCCCTGCCGGTCATTCCAGGCATGACCATGTCGGTCACAAGAAGATCGATTCCGGATTTGTTTGTTTCCGCGAGCCGTAACGCCTCCGCGCCATTCTGCGCTTCAATTACCGTATATCCGGCTGATTCGAGAAACTCACGCGCGACTTCGCGAACGTCTTGTTCATCTTCGGCGAGCAAGATTGTTCCCGAACCCTTTGGCAAGTCGGCAGACGACAAAGTGGCTGCGGCCTTTTCTTCAGTCTGCTGTACGCGTGGTAGATAGATCTTGAACGAAGTTCCTTTGCTCAGTTCGCTGTACACCCAAATGAACCCGCCACTTTGTTTAACTACGCCGTAGACCGTCGCCAACCCAAGTCCGGTGCCTTTTCCGGCTTCTTTGGTCGTGAAGAACGGCTCAAAAATATGCGCCTGTGTTTCCGCGTCCATCCCTACGCCGGTGTCGGAAACAGCGAGCAAAACATACGGTCCTGGTTGCACGATCGGGTGTGACATATTGTAGACGCGCTCGAGATCGGCATTGGACGTTTCGATGAACAGTTTACCGCCGTTCGGCATCGCATCGCGCGCGTTCACCGCGAGGTTCATGATGATTTGTTCCATTTGGCTCGCGTCGGCGCGGACTGACCCCAGATCAGCGGCGATGTTAATTTTCAATTCGATGTCCTCGCCAATCAGGCGCGGCAGCAATTTCCCCATGTCCTCCACGACGCCGTTCAGGTTCATAACGCGCTGCTGGAGAACCTGCATTCTGCTGAACGCGAGAAGTTGCTTGGTCAAGGCCGCGGCGCGGTCCGCTGCTCGGTCAATTTGCGATATTTTCCTGAGGAAACGATCCGACATCGCCAACTCGCTCATGAGCAGCTCGGTATGGCCCTTGATCACCATCAACAGGTTGTTGAAATCGTGCGCCACGCCGCCTGCGAGCCGCCCCACGGCCTCCATTTTCTGCGCCTGCCGAAGTTGCTGCTCCAGGAGGTGACGCTCGCTCACGTCCTGCGCAACGATCAACCGCACGGTTCGCCCAGCGTACTCGAACCGATCGGATATCATTTCCACGTCGAAAGGCTGCCCACTTTTTCGACGGTGCTTGCAGAGCCCCTGATAACGCCCGCTCGCTCGGCTGTCGCCAGTGCGCTCGGAGGACGCGGCCGGTGATTGCACGTGGATTTCTGGCATCGCCAGCCGCTTGAATTCGTCCTGCGTGTAGCCGTACTGGCGCACTGCGGCATCGTTCACTTCGATGAACTGCAGCGTTTCATCGTCCAACACCCAGGTCGGCAGCGGGTTATTTGAGAAAAGCAGCCGAAAAACGGCCTCGCTCTTGTGCAACGCGTCCTCCGCGCGCCGCCTCTCGATCGCCAACGCGATGTGCCCTCCGACGGAATCCAGAAATTCCAGATCGCGCTGATCGTACGCGTTTTCGTTTTCGTAATGCTGAACGACCAGAACCCCGATGGTTGCCGTCGGCGTTTTCAATGGCACGCCCAGCCAGGAAGGCGACGGCGAGCCGACCAATTCGACTTCTCCTGCCCTCGCCAAACGATCGAATTCCGGCTGCGGAATGAGCATCGCGCGGCCGGTTCGAAATACGTACGCGGTGCAACTGCGGCCCACCTTGAGCGGCGGAGGCGCGCTATCAAACTGGTCCGCGAAAAATGGAAAGTAAAACGAATCCGCTTCGGGATGGTACAACGCCACAAAGCAGTTGTCCGCGTACAACACTTTCTTCAAGGCTTCGTGAATGCGTTGCAGCAACTGGTCAAGGTTTGCCGTCCGCGAGAGCGCGTGAACGACGTCGAAAATTACCTGGCGCTCGGCTTCCATGCGCCGCAATTCCGTCACATCGAGGAAACTCGCGAACCATCCCGCGCCGCCATCGGCCAGTCGCGTCTTGACGAGGTTCACATCGAACCAGCGCCAGTCACCTGTTTTGGCTTTAAGTCGAAAACGCCCCGATGTTGAAGCCGCATCGCCACCTTCGCCGCAAAGATGCTGTTGCAGCTCGCGCGCGTCTTCCGGATTCACAATCTCAAGCAATCGCGCTCCGGCGAGCTCGTCCGCGCTAATTGCGAGTACTCGCGGCAAACTCGCGTTCGCGTGCAATACGGTTCCATCAGTCGCGAGGACGGCGAGCATTTCGCTCGCGACATCCATCAGCGATAGAAGTTGCTCTGCGTTGATTTTCACGGTCTGATCGAGGGCAGCGGGCTGTGACATTGGGGTCGCTTCTACCGAAAACGTGCGGATGTCCCGAGGGACAGCGGCAGGCGCGAGTTCCTCCACCTTACGATTTCGTTCTCGGACGACCTGTACGAACGGATAGTTATCGGATCGATTTAATCTTACCGGTTTTACGCTTGTTCGCTAGTCCTCGCGCAGCAGCTGTTGCGAAAACTGGACTGTACTTCTGGACAGGACTTGCACGCGCGACTCGGCTTCCGCGACGGAATTTCCCGTGCTAGTCTCCACAGCCACGAGCGCCAATTAGCGTACGCAACAAGTTTTTTCTGGCACCGCGAAGGAGGAGTCGTGGCATCAAATGACATTTGGAAGGATATGTTCGTTCTGGGTCTTCCTCTCTTGGAAAAGATTCTGCGACCCATCATTGTTTATGGTTTTCTCGTGATCAGCCTTCGGCTATCCGGAAAGCGCGAACTCGTTCAACTTAATCCCTTTGACCTTGTCGTGTTACTGACGCTGTCAAACACGGTGCAAAACGCGATCATCGGCGACGACAACAGCGTCTCCGGAGGGCTGATCGGCGCGACCTCGCTTCTCGCGATCAACTATCTCGTCGTGCGCTTCCTGTACGGACACAACAAACTGGAAGAGATCGTCGAAGGTCAGTCCGACGTATTGGTTGAGAACGGTAAAGTGCGTGACGAGCGATTGAAGAAAGAACTCATTACCAGGCACCAGCTCGAAGCTGCCGCACGAAAGCAAGGCTTTGATTCCTTGGCAGATGTCGAAAAGTGTGTTCTGGAACCCAGCGGAACGCTTGCTTTCGTCGGAAAGAAACCCGCGTCCGAAGAAATCCGGCACCAAGAGTTACTCACCCACCTGGAAAAGCTGATGGAACAGGTCGTTCGCTTGAGAAGTCCGCAGCCACCAGCGCGTGCTTAGCTTCCTATAATCGTAATTTGGCGGATTTCAGTGCAGCACAAATCCGGTCAAGGCCAGGGCGACTCCTCCGACCGCGATCACCATTCCGCCGAGCCAGAAAAATCGCTTTTTCGTCAACAGCGTCAGCGAGCAAATGACCAATCCCATTTCGAGCAGCGCTTCGCCTCCGTCGAACCGGTCGGCTTTTCTACCTGCCAAGTCACGCTCCGCTTCAAAATCGGTCGCCTCTTTTGTCACGTCTTCCTTGTCGGACTCGTAGTGTTCGACTTGTGCCTCATATTTCTTTTCCAGTGCTTCGCCCTTTTCTTTAATCAAGGGAGCCACGATGCTCATCAAGTCGGACGTAGCCTGGGTTTCGTGCAGCCGGATGCTCTTTGCTTGATATTGCGCCCATTTGTCTGCCGCCTGATTCTGCTTCAGCAGTTCTTCTGTGTGCGCTCTGTGGCTGAGTAGCGTCACGCCCGCCACCAAAACTGCCAGCATCGAAATCGTCACCGAAACTGGAACGAGGAACGGACTATCTTCGTGCTCGTGATGCCCTTCCGGCAGTTCTATACCTTCAGCCATGATTGTGCGTCTCCTTGGTGATTATTGGGCAGCTTTTGTGCTGATTGCGTTTAGCGACTCGCGCGCTGCGGCGATCGTCCGCGCGATGTCCTCGGGCGTATGGGCCGCAGAAACGAACGCCGCCTCAAATTGCGATGGCGCCAGGAATATTTCTCGTTCCAGCATTTCGCGAAAAAACAGAGCATAACGCTTGGTATTCGATTTCTTCGCGTCGTTGTAATTCCTCACTGGCGCGATTGAAAAAAACACGGTCGCCAAAGATCCCGTCGCGTTTACGTGGCCATGCATTCCACATTCCGCGAGCGCCGCACGCAGCCCCGCAACGAGCTTGTCCGCATTTCCTTGAATTTCCTCATAGACATTTGACAGCGCAAGTTGTCCTAACGTCGCAATTCCCGCGCGCATCGCCAGAGGATTTCCGGCGAGTGTTCCCGCCTGATACACAGGACCGAGCGGTGCCACGTGGTTCATTAATTCGGAGCTACCGCCATATGCCGCGACAGGAAGTCCGCCGCCGATTATTTTCCCCAGTGTCGTGAGATCGGCGCGCACGCCCAAGAGGTCTTGCACCACCCCGTACTTCATGCGAAATCCGGTAATCACTTCGTCGACGATCAGCAACGCGCCATCGCGTTTTGTAATTTCGCGGAGTCCCGTCAAAAAACCCGGCTCCGGCAGAACAACTCCCATGTTTGCGGCAATCGGCTCGACTATCACCGCTGCGATCTTGCCCTTGTGCTGCGCAAAAAGCTTCTCGACCGCGTTCAAATCATTGTACGGAGCGTTTAGCGTCAGTTCCGCGAAAACTTGCGGCACGCCCGGGCATTCCGCGATCCCCAGCGTGGCCAGCCCTGAACCGGCTTGCGATAGAAAGCTATCCGCGTGCCCGTGGTAGCAGCCCTCGAATTTCAGAATCAAATCGCGCTTCGTCGCGCCGCGCGCCAGCCGCACTGCGCTCATCGTTGCTTCCGTGCCGCTGCAGACGAAGCGAATCTTTTCGATCGAAGGCACGGTGCGGGTAATCAGTGAAGCGAGTTCGACCTCGAGTTCTGTCGTCGCCCCGTAACTGGTGCCCTTTCGTGCTTGGTCGGCGATAGCCTCCGTCACAGCCGGGTACGCGTGTCCCAGCAGCATCGCGCCCCACGAGCAAACGTAATCCAACAATTTATTTCCGTCTGCGTCGTAGAGATACTGCCTTTCTCCTCGTTCGATGACGATCGGCTCGCCGCCAACGGACCGGAATGCGCGTACCGGACTGTTGACGCCGCCGACAAGAATTTTCTCTCCACGCTCGAAGATTTCCCTCGAACGCTTCCGTTCCGCTCTCGACTTGCCAGGTGTTGCGCTCATTTACTTTCGTCCGTGGAAGTCACACCTTGAGCCACCGCGCCGCGTCTTTCGCATGATAGGTAAGAATGATGTCCGCGCCGGCCCGCTGAATCCCCGTCAAGATTTCCAGCACGACGCGCTTTTCATCCAGCCAGCCCTTTTGCGCCGCCGCTTTGACCATAGAATACTCTCCACTCACGTTGTACGCCCCCAGGGGAACATCGAACGTGTCCCGCACGCGCCGGATTATATCCAGGTACGGCATCGCGGGCTTCACCATGACGGCGTCCGCGCCCTCCTCGAGGTCCAGCGCTACTTCCTTCAGCGCTTCTCGCGCGTTCGCCGGGTCCATCTGGTAACTCCGCCTGTCGCCGAATTGCGGCGCCGAATCTGCCGCTTCGCGAAACGGCCCGTAAAATCCCGAGCAGTACTTGGCAGCGTAGGAAAGGATGGCGATGTCCGCAAATTTGTGCTCATCCAGAGCTCTCCGAATTGCCGCCACGCGGCCGTCCATCATGTCCGAAGGCGCCACAATGTCTGCTCCCGCCCGCGCGTGCGACACCGCTTGCGCCGCAAGAATCGGCAGCGTTGCATCGTTCGCTACTTCGCCATTTTCAATGACGCCGCAGTGCCCGTGATCCGTGTACTCGCACAGACACACATCTGTGATGACCAGCAATTTCAGATTCACCTTGCGAATCGCTTCGACAGCTTTCTGTACAACGCCTTGCGCCGATGTCGAGTTCGTTCCCCGCGCGTCTTTGGTTTCGGGAAGGCCAAACAAAATCACTCCAGGAATTCCCAGAGCTTCCACTTCCCTGCACTCTTCGACAATCCGATCCGCCGACTGCTGATGCACACCCGGCATTGAGCCGACTTCTTTGCGCACCGCGTGCCCGGGGCACACGAACATGGGGTAAATCATTCCCGCTGTCGTTAGTCGCGTCTCGCGCGCCAGACTCCGTAGCGCTTCGCCTCGCCGCAAACGCCGGGGGCGATGGGTTGGAAAGCTCATTTCAATTTCACTCCCGCCGTCGTACGCTTTCTCGTTCGCGCCAAATGGCCCTCCAGTGCTTGCAGGACGGCCGTTTCGGTCGTGTCGGCGGCCCACGCAATTCTCTGAATTCCCGCGGCGCTCAAGGCTCCTGCCGTCGTCGGTCCGATCGCCACCATCACGGCGCGTCCTTGCAGCTTCTCCAGAACTTTTCGATCTACGAGCTCCAAAAAAGCTTGTACGGCGCTCGGACTGAAAAACAGGATTGCATCGACCTCTTCCTTGCAGCAGCTATTCAATCTTTCGCGATCCGCGTTTCCTGGCGTGACTGTTTTGTACGCCACAGCCTCCGTGACCTGCGCTCCGAGCCGCTTCAATGCTGCCGGCAAATCCGGATTCGCGCGATCGCTTCGCGGCAAAAACACTTTCTTTCCTCGCAGTTCATCGCGCAACTCCTCCGCAAGCCCTCCTCCGCTGTGATTCGTCGCCACGAAATCGACGGAGAAACCCGCCTCCACCGCCGCTTCCGCGGTTGCCGGACCGACCACAGCTACGCGCGGCATTCTTCCAGCACTTCCCGCCGCTAATCCAAGATCGCGGCAGCGTTTCGCGAGTTGCTGCACCGCATTCGCGCTTGTAAACAGTATCCAATCGAAGGTCGCGAGTTGATGCAGAGCCGCGTCCAACGCGCCGAAATCATCCGGCGGAGCGAATGCGATCAGCGGCAACAGTTTAACCTTCGCGCCTCTGGCCTCGAGTTCTTCTCGCAGTTTTCCGCACTGCGACTCGGCCCGCGTCACGACGATTGTTTTTTCTACAACCGGCGAAGCGCTCGATTCACCCACGTTGCCGGCTCACCTCTTCCAGAATACTTTGCGCGCCCGCTTCCATCAAAAGCCGTGCCATGTGCCCGCCGAGTTCCGCCGCCTGCGCCGCCGTTGCGGTCGCTCGCTGCCGCACGTATTGCGAGCCATCCACCGAACACACGCACGCTTCCATCACCAGTTCGTCCCGTTCCATGCGTGCCCATGCTCCCAGCGGAACTTGGCATCCACCGTGCACCGATGCAAGCAGCGCGCGCTCAGCGATAATGGCCGTGCGTGTTTCCGCGTCGTCCAGCACCCCAAGGACGTCTCCAGTCTCAGTGTCTCGCAGCCGGCACTCTACAGCGATTGCGCCCTGGCCTACCGCAGGCAGAAAATTTTCCGGCGACATCACTTCGGTGATGCGCTCACTCCACCCCAAGCGATCCAAGCCCGCTTTGGAAAGCATGACCGCGTCGTATTCTCCGCTTTCCACTTTTCGCAAGCGTGTATCCACGTTTCCACGCAGGTCTCGCACATCCAGATCGGGTCGTATGTGCCGCAACTGCGCTTGGCGCCGCAGGCTCCCCGTCCCCACGCGCGCCCCTTCCCGCAAACTCGCTAGTGTCGCTCCTCGTGCTCCTACAAAGCAGTCCCGCACATCCCATCGTTTACACACCGCCGGAAACATGAGCCGCGACGGCGTATCCGTCGGGACGTCTTTCACGCTGTGCACGGCAACATCAATCGTCTCGTCCAGCAGCGCTTCTTCCAGTTCCTTGATGAAAACTCCCTTGCCTCCGATCTGTCCCAAAGACGCCGTTTGCAGTTTATCTCCGGCGGTTTTGATGATTACGATCTCCGCTTCTACTCCGGCAATCGCGAAGAGCTGCTTCCGTACAAATTCCGCCTGCCACTTCGCGAGCATGCTGCCTCGCGTTCCGATGCGCAAGTGCCTCACGGTTTCTCCCGTGGCGACAAAAACAGGTCCCGCAGCGCTTCGACACTTTGAATTTTCTTGCGCAATTCCTTTTCGCCGCGCAGACGTTCGGCCGGTTCTACGAGCATCTTTTCCAGTAACTCCTCCGCCATCGTCTCCAGACGCTGGCGATCCGCCGCTCCCAGGTTGCTCATAGCATCCAGCCGCGCTCGAACGAACGCCGTTCGCTCTTCGTGTATCTTCGCGCGCAACGCTTGCACAAGCGCTACCAGCTCAACGCTCGCTTGCCACGATAGGAATTTGCCAACGTGTTCCTCGACGATTCCTTCTGCCCGCGGCACTTCGTTTTCCCGAGCTTGCCGGTTCTGCTCAACAATCGCCGTCAGATCATCAGTGTTATATACGTAGACGTTGTACAAGTCTGCCGCCGAGGCTTCGATATTCCGCGGCACTCCCAAATCCATTAGGAAGATCGCGCGATTTCCTCGTGCCTCCATCGCCTCGCGCAACATCTCTCGCTTCAACACCGGCTCTTCCGACGCCACCGAAGTTACCACAACGTCCGGCGCGGCCAACGCCTCGTTCCATTGCCCCCACGGCACGACCACTCCCTTGTAGCGTCCCGCCAAGTCTTCCGCGCGCTCGCGCGAACGGTTCATGATGTAAAGCTGCTTTATCTCTCGATCTCGCAGTTGTCCAACCACCTGCTCGCTGATCGTTCCGGCACCCAACACCAGCGCGGTCCGCTCATTCATTTTTCCGAAGATTCGCTCAGCGAGCTTGACGCCGGCTGATGCTACGGACACCGGCCGCGTTCCCAACTCCGTTTCCGACCGGACCCGCTTCCCCACTTCCAGCGCGCCTTGGAACATCCGGTTCAACACGGGACCGGTCGCCCCGTTCTCGTGTGCATGGCGGTATGCTTCGCGGACTTGCCCGAGAATTTCCGCTTCTCCAAGCATCATGGAGTCGAGTCCCGCAGCCACGCGAAACAGATGCCTCACCGCTGCACGATCGTAGTGGTGATAAAGAGACCCGTTCAGTTCGTCGCGTCCAAGCGCGTGAAATTCGCTCAAGAACAACGAAAGTCCAGGCGCGCATTCGCGTGAACTCTCCGGCGGAACCCCGTAGATTTCGCTGCGATTGCACGTCGAAAGCACTAGCGTTTCTTCCAGAATTCCGCGCGCGCGCAGTTGTTCCGCGGCCTTTTTCGACTGTTCCACAGTGAAGGACACGCGCTCGCGCACTTCGACGGGCGCTGTGCGGTGACTCACTCCAATGAGGACGATCTCCATCACTCGCCCGCGCTCCTAGAAATACCGGTGGCTTTGCGACAAGTACAAATTCACGACGGTAAAACTCATCACCACCACGACAAAATTGAAAATGCACAGCTTCGACGCCCGCGCTCCGCGCCAGGTCGCGCTTTTTGCCAGTTGGAAATAAACGGCGTAAAGCACTAAAACGAGCAGCGTAATTACGTACTTGGGGTCGAAGAGCCGCGCCTGCTCGTGTAGCCGGTCCACCCATACGAAGCCCAGCACCGTTCCGATGGCGATGGCAATCAACCCGACCAAGACACTCGACCGGCTCATCTTCTCAAGCAACTCAAGCGGCGGCAGCCGCCACACGACATTATTAAATTTGTGGCTTCTTAAGATGCGCTGCTCAGCCAGAAATATCAGGCTAAACACAAACGACAGAGCGAACGCCGCGTATGCCAGGATGCTCAGAGTTACGTGAAACGCGAACGCGATTCCACTGGCGGCAGGCGGCGCCGTGCGGGCTGCCGGCGCTAACTGTGCGGCCAGCACGAATACCAGCACGAAAGGCAGGATGAACGCTCCAACAGATCGCCGCGTATGCAGAAGCTCTAACGCGAGATACGTGAGTGCGAGCAACCAGCCAAACAGCGACATCGATCCGTACAAATCGTGATATGGAACGGTATGCAACCCACGTGAACGCTCCAGCAACGCAAAATAGTGCGCGACGAGTCCCAGCCCAAGCAGAACTGTGCCCAGCCGCCCGATGTTCTGCTTTCCCGTGTTCAGAAAGCCCAGATACGAAGCCAGGCTCCCTGCGTACGCCAGGATAGTCAAAATGAGAAACAACTCTTTCATCATTCCGGCGAACCTTCGCTCTGCATACTATTTCCTGTGCCGCGCAGTTCTGTATACCGATCGCTATTCATTTCTCGCTCCCCACTGAGTATAGCCCACCGCTGTGCCCATCGGCATCGCAGCACGTTCCGTCTGCAATCATCTACTGGATTTGTTATTCTTTTCGACAGGCCGGCAATGTCCATTGCTTCTTCGTTTCTAACCCGAAAAGACTTGTTCCTCCGCGCGTGTCGCGGAGAATCTCTGCCGCGCGTTCCTGTCTGGATGATGCGGCAGGCTGGCCGTTACTTGCCGGAATATCGCGCTATCCGTGCGAACCGTCCATTTCTCGAAGTCTGCAAAACTCCGGATCTCGCCGCCGAAGTTTCTCTTCAGCCGTTCCGCCGCCTCGGCGTCGACGCCGTTATCGTCTTCTCCGATATTCTTATTCCCGCCGAAGCGATGGGCCTCAAGCTCGAACTCGGCGACGCCGGCCCCAAACTTCCCGATCCCGTCCGCTCGCATTCTGACGTCGTGAAGCTGAAACTCTTCGATCCCGAAATCGAGACCTGCTTCCTCCCCGAAGCGATTCGCCGTATCGTGCGCGAACTCGGTCCCGATGTCCCCGTACTCGGCTTCGCTGCCGCGCCCTGGACACTTGCCTGCTATATGGTTGAAGGTCGCACCAGCGATTCTTTCGCAACCGTCAAAAGTTTTCTGCGCGCTGAGCCGACTGTCTTTCGCGAACTTCTCCATCGCATCGCGCAAGCCACAATTCCCTATCTCAAAGCGCAAATTACTGCCGGCGCCGCCGTGGTCCAAATTTTCGACACCTGGTGCGGAGAACTCTCGCTGTCCGACTACGAATCTTTCGCGCTCCCCGCCACGCAGGAAATAATTTCCGGTATCTCCGGCGCGGCGCCTGTCATCTACTACAGCAAGGCTTCACACCACCTTATCCCCGCCATCGCCCGCTCGGGCGCGAATGTGCTCAGCGTCGACTGGCGTATCGATCTCCGCGCGCTCCGCAGCATTCTCGGCCCGCGCATCGCAATTCAGGGCAACGTGGATCCAACAATCCTTATCGGCCCGCAATCGGAAATCCGTCGCGCTACTCTCGACACTGTGTCTGCCCTCGGCGGCTCTGGCCACATCCTCAACCTCGGCCACGGCATCCTTCCGCAAACTCCGGTCGAAAACGCCCAGCTTTTCGTCGCAACTGGCCAGCAAAGCTTGCTGCACGCGGCCAGCCCCGCAGGGACGGGAGCCTAGCGATTCCTTATGCCGCGTTTGAACCAAAAAGGATGCAGCGCTTGACTCTCCCCACTCCCAGCCTCAACTCCGTCAAGCAGCAGCTTCGCGTCAGCGAAGATTTTCTTGCGCGCTACAATCGCCCCGGCCCGCGTTACACCAGCTACCCCACCGCTCCCGTTTGGAACGAGTCCTTCGGTCCCGCTGATCTCGAAAAAGTTCATGAAGAGGCCGACCGCGCCAAAACGCCCGTCTCTCTGTACATGCACTTACCTTTCTGCGAGAGCCTGTGCCTCTTTTGCGCCTGCAACGTCATCATTCAGAAAGACCACTCCGCCACACTGCCATATCTCGACATTCTCAAGAAAGAACTCTCCCATGTCAGTCGCGGGATTTCTCGCGATCGCTCGGTCGTGCAATTTCACTGGGGCGGCGGCACTCCCACGTATCTCACTCCCTCTCAGATCGAGGATCTCTTCGGCCACACCCGCGAACACTTTTCTTTCGCGCCCGACGCCGAAATCGGCATCGAAGTCGACCCGCGCGTCACTTCCCGCGATCATCTGGAAACTCTTCGCGACTTGGGTTTCAACCGCCTCAGCATGGGCATTCAAGATTTTCATCCGCTCGTCCAGCAAACCATTCACCGCATCCAGCCGTTCGAACTCACCGCTTGCCTGATTCAATCCGCGCGCGCCCTCGGCTTCGACAGCGTCAACGTGGATCTCATCTACGGCCTCCCTTATCAAACCGCCGAAACCTTTGCGCACACCGTCGACCAAATCATCGAACTCGCCCCCGATCGCATCGCTCTCTTCAGCTACGCGCACGTGCCGTGGCTAAAAAAACAGCAAGGCTCCTTCGTTGGCCATCTCCCCGAAGGCATGACCAAATTCGAAATCTTCCGCACTGGCCTCCTCAAGTTTCTTGAAGCCGGCTACCTCTACATCGGCATGGACCACTTCGCCAAGCCAGGCGACGAATTGGCCCTGTCTCAGCAAAATCGCACGCTGCATCGCAATTTCCAGGGCTACACCACCAAAGCCGGCGCCGATCTCTACGGCATGGGCATCACCGCCATCAGCGGCATTCAGAACGCCTACGCGCAAAATCAGCGCGACATCCCGTCCTGGCAGAAAGCCGTCAACGACCGCGGCATCGCCACCATGCGCGGCTACCATCTCTCCGATGACGACCGTCTTCGCCGCGCCGTCATCTCCCGCCTCCTTTGCCATACCGTCGTGTTCAAGGACGAAATCTCGCGCGAATTCTCGATCGACTTCGACTCCTACTTTGCCGAGGAATTCCGCCGCCTCGAGCCCTTCCGCGACGACGGCCTCGTCGTCCTCGAACCAAGCAAAATTTTCTCCACTTGGCTCGGCCGCATCTTTATCCGCAACCTCGCCATGATTTTCGATCCGTACCTCGAAAAGCAGCTCGCCGCGAAACCCCTCTTCTCCAAGACTTTGTAGCTCAAGCGTTTCGGGGTGAGACCTCTCTCTCGCACTGTTCTCCTTCAACTATTTCGTACGAGCACGGCATGCCGTGCCCGTTTCTCTTGCGCGCGACCCGCCCGCATTTTCCTGTTGTTTTCCCAAAGGAAGCCCGCTATCTTCCTGTTGGAAACCAAAATGAATCATCAACGTCTAGGTTAGTGAAGGCGCCATGAAACAGAAATCCGACGTTCTCCAGGGCACGCTCGCGTTGATGGTCCTCAAGACTCTCGATGTCCTTGGCCCGCTGCATGGCTACGGCATCGCGCGACGCATCGAGCAGATCAGCGGCGATCTGCTCGCCGTCAATCAGGGCACTCTGTATCCCGTCCTTCTCAAGCTCGAACAGGAAGGCTCCATCGCCTCCGATTGGGGCGCTTCCGAAAACAACCGCCGCGCGCGCTTCTATCGCCTCACCAAAGACGGCCGCAAGCAGTTGCGAGCCGAAACCAAAGATTGGCAACAAACGTCGGGCATCATCGGCCGCTTCTTCGAAGTCAAAGCCGAAGACCTCTCATGAAATCTCTGCGCCGTTTGCTTGCCCGGCTCTTCAACGTCATCACCCACCGCATCGCGCGCGATCAGGACGCCCGCCTCCGCGAAGAAATCGCCGATCACATCGCTCTCCAAACCGAAGAAAACCTTCGCGCAGGCCTGTCCCCAATCGAAGCTCGCCGCCAAGCCATGGTGAAATTCGGCGGCATCGAAGCCGTGAAACAGGACTACCGCGCCGAACGCGGCTTTCTTTTCTTCGACCATCTCGCCCGCGATCTTCGCTTCGCGTTTCGCATGCTGCGAAAATCTCCTGGCTTCACCTGCGTCGCTCTGCTCACTTTGGCTCTGGCCATCGGTGCCAACGCCGTCGTCTTCAGCGCGCTTAACGACTGCATCCTTCGCCCTTTGAATGTCCCACAACCCGAGAGCTTCTACGGGATGCAGTTTTGCGAGGCCAATCACAACGCGCAGTCGTATCCCAATTTTCAGGACTTCCGCGATCGCAACCGCACCCTCGACGGATTGGCCGCTTACGACATGGATCAAGTTGGCGTGGACACCGGCGATAACTCCTCCCGCGCGTGGCTCTACGAGGTCAGTGGAAACTACTTCGACGTGCTCCGCATTCGGCCGTATCTTGGAATTTTCTTTCACTCCCCCGACGAACACGGCGCCGGCAGCGCTCCTTACATCGTCCTAAGCTACGGATATTGGCACGCTCGTTTTCAGGATGACGCCGGCGTAGTCGGCCGCACGGTGAAACTGAACGAGCGTCCGTTCACCATCATCGGCGTTGCCCCGCCAGAGTTTAAGGGCACGTTTCTCTTGCTCTCTCCCGACTTTTTCGTGCCTATGGTCAGTCGCGAGGACGCTGGCACGTTCGACTCGCGCAGCGGCCGCTGGATTTTCGAACTCGTTGGGCACCTTAAACCCGGAGTAACACGCGAGCAGGCCGCCGCCGGTCTCAACTCCATCTGCGGCTATCTCCACGAAACTTAGCCCAAAGACAAAGACAACATGCACGTATCGCTGATTAGTGCCGGCCTCTATGGCGATGCCTTTGGCCGGCCGTTGCGCGGATTTGTAACGGCTCTGATGCTGCTTGCGGCGTTGATCCTGCTCGCCGCGTGCGCAAATCTCGGCAGCCTTTTTGCCGCGCGCGCTGCCGACCGCTCGCGCGAAATTGCCGTTCGCCTCGCGCTGGGGTCCAGCCGTGCTGGCATATTGCGGCAATTCCTCACCGAAGCGCTCGTCATCTCGCTCGCGGGTGGCGCCGCCGGGATTTGGGCGGGGGCGATGTTTTTGCGCCGCCGTAGCGCGTGGAACCCGTTTCCGGAGTTTCCTACCAATGTGCTCGTTAATCCGGACGCGAATGTCTACGTTGTAGCGGTGCTGCTGGCTTTCGTAAGCGGCATCCTCTTCGGCGCCGTACCCGTTCGCCAGGTTCTGCGGACCGATCCTTACGAAATCGTCAAGTCGGGCTCTTATTCCAAGCTCGGTCGCCGCATCAACTTCCGGGAAGTTTTGCTCGCCGCGCAAATCGCCATCTGCGCCGTGTTGGGCACTTCTTCCTTTGTGGCGGTTCGCGGGTTGCAGCGAACACTCCACGGCAGTTTCGGTTTCGAACCCCGCGGCGTGATCTTCGCGGACACCGACTTGAACATGGCGGGCTATCCCGAAGCAGCAGCTCCGGCCACGCAGAAACGCATGCTCGAAACGATGCAAGCGATTCCCGGCGTCGCTGCCGTGAGCTTGGCAAACTGTCCTCCTTTGTCGAGTTGCGCCATTTCCCGGACGACCGTTTTTAAAGCGAAAATCTCCGATCTCAGCGCCTTAAATGTGGCTGCCTCGCCCTTGAACTACAAGGTTTCTCCGAATTCTTCACTGTGTCGCACACTCCGCTTCTTGCGGGAAGAGCCTTCACGTGGCACGACGACAAGAACTCGACACGTGTGGCCGTTGTGAATCAGCAGTTCGCGCGCGAAGTTTTTGGCTCGGAAGCCCACGTGCTCGGCCGCGAATTCAAAATGTGGGATGGCGCGCGCATCGAAGTCGTCGGGATTGCAGAAGACGGAAAATATACGAGTCTCACCGAAGCGCCGCAGGCTGCCATGTTTCTGCCCATTCTTCAGTTGCCGTCGAGTCGCACGTATTTAATGTTGCGTTCAGACGCCGACCCGCAGGAACCATCCGTTGCCATCCGGGGAAAACTGCGCGAGTTGGATGCTGGACTGCCCACGCTCATTCGAACGTGGACCGACGCTTTGGCCCGAGTGTTGTTTGGTCCGCGTTTGGCGACGGTGGCCCTTGGCGTCCTCGGTATAATTGGCGCGCTGCTTTCGATCACCGGCATTTTCGGCATGGCCGCGTATTCCGTCAACAGAAGGCTTCGCGAACTTGGTATTCGCATGGCCCTCGGCGCACAAAGAAAGGAAGTTTTGCAAGCCGCCCTGGGACGTGCTATCAAATTGCTGGCCTTTGGGTCGGTCGCAGGCCTTCTCCTCGGAATCTTCGCCAGTCGCGTATTGGCCGCCATCGTGTACCAAGCCAATCCCCGCGACCCTGTTGTTTTGGCGGGCGCCGCTGTCGCCATACCGTTGGTAAGCCTAGTCGCGACCTGGATTCCGGCGCAACACGCGTTATCGCTCGACCCGGCGCGACTCCTCCGCGACGAATGACGCGCAATTCTTCGGCCCCGCTGCGTCCGGTGTGAATATTTCACGTGCGCAGGCTTTTTTTGCTTGCCTTCGGCGACCAAGCGCGTAACTCTGCGAACGGAATGCCGCAACTGCAGCCGTGCGCGTCCACGGTTTCTGTGTCTCCGCGTGCAGTGTCGCGAAGCGCGTCGCCGTGCTCAATCAGCGACGCATAGCTAAATTCACAGCGCCCGAATCCACTTTTTTAGCCGCGCCGCCTCGGTTTCAATAAGTTTCGGCGCGTGAAACGCATGCGCGATCACGGACACTCCTTGCGTTGCCGAAAGCAAGTGCAAAGCCAGTCCCCACGCCTCTTGCCCTTTGCCTAGCGCCACAAACTGCTTCTCCATCCACGTCAGCGCTTCCACAAAAAGTGTCGTTGCCCTCCTTGCCACCGACCCGCCATGCTTGTGCAGTTCCGAGCACATCGTTCCCACCGGACAGCCGCTGCGCGCCAGTTTCGCGCGGTTCTTGATCTTGGTCTGCACGAACGCGCACAGCCGATCTTTCGGATCGCCCAGCTTATCAAAGGTTTCCAGCAGTTTTCGAAACCGCTGCACGCGCAGTTTCACGAGCGCGTCGCCAAGCTCATCTTTTGTTTTGAAGTAGTAGTACACGTTCCCCAGCGGGAACTTTGCCTCCTTGGCAATGTCAGCCAGGGCCGTCCTGCTGAATCCGTGCCGGTAGGTCACTGTCTCCGCGGCCCGCAAAAGCCGCGTTCGATTGTCTGCTGCCCCATTTTGCATTGCGCCGTCCAATAGTCAGTTGACTAACTTACATGCTATACGCTCGCCCGGGTTCCGTCAATCTTCACCTGCGCTCTTGACGCTGCTCCGTGACTTGCGCTACGGTCTAAGTCAGTCAACTGACTTTGGTTTCCGATGCATCGCATTCGAATTCGAAGAGGATGAGTCCATGCTTATTAGCCTGCAATCCGCGCTCCCTGCTCTTTCCGCATTCGCATCCCTTGGTGCATTCCGCCGCCGCAAATTCCGTGCGACTACTCTTGTCGCCGCGAGCTTGCTCTCCTGTGCCGCCGGCTCGCTGCTGACCGCTCGCTTGCTCCGCGCGAGTCCCGTGCAGGCGGACCGCGACCGCGTCTTCGAATTGATGATTTATCACACGCTTCCCGGCAAGGTGCCCACTCTCGAATCGATCTTTCGCGACGTCTCCAAAATGCAGGACAAATACAACCTCAAGGTCATCGGCTACTGGGTGCCCAACGAAGATCCCGCATGGCAGAATACTTTCATCTACCTCGTGGCCCATCCCAGCCGCGACGACGCCCGCAAAAATTGGCGCGCCCTCCATTCTGATCCCGCATTTCCGCCCTACCGCGATCAAGCTGCGCAAATTCTGGAGAAAACCAACTCCGACTACCACGTTGACGAAATCTATATGCGCCCGACGGACTTTTCCGCAATGAAGTAAGGACCGCATGCTGCGCTCGACGCGAGCTCGCTCGCCCAGCTTTGAGAAAGGATTAATTTCCATGGCACTCGCCTTTCGGCAAGCCAATTCCTGCGGTCGTGCCTCAAGCCGTGCTTCCCTTGCACTCGCCGCTCGCGCCAGCGGAACGTCTCTTCGAACGGTTATGTCCGCAGTCGCTTTTTTGTTTACTTCCCTTCCCGCTGCGGCCGGTCCTCCCGCGCACTGGGTCGTTAGTTGGGGCACGAGCCCATCCCCGCCTCCCGCCGCCGCACAAATACAGAAACGCGGATTCCAATTCAAAAATCAAACGCTGCGGGAAATTATTCACTTGAGTATTGGCGGAGCCGCGATTCGCGTCCGCTTCTCAAATCTTTTCGGCAAGCAAACGCTGCAAATCGGCTCCGCGCACCTCGCTCTGCGAGCAACCGAATCTAGTGTGCGGGCGCGTTCCGACCGTGCGCTGACGTTTGGTGGTTTGCCCGGAATCGCGATTCTCCCTAACGCCTCTGTCGTGAGCGATCCCGTCAATCTCGCCGCGCCTGCGCAGAGCGATCTCGGTATAAGCATTTTTCTTCCGACCAGCGCTACTGCATCCGCAATCCACTACCTTGCGTTGCAAACATCCTACGTCGGCAGTGGTGACCAGCCTGCCGCGCTCTCGATTTCCAACCCACGTGCCACTAACTCGTGGATTTTTCTCGCGGGCGTTGATGTCAGCGCACCGCCCACAGCCGCGGCGATCGCCGCGTTCGGCGATTCGCGTGCGGATGGTGACGGCAGCACCGCCGACACCAATCAGCGTCTCCCCGACGCCATCGCCAGACGGCTCCTGCATGAAGGCCTCCATCGCGGTGTCTTGAATGCTGGCATCATCGGCAATCGCCTGCTTCACGATTCGCCACAGGACGTTCCTGAACTCGGAGTCAGCGGTTTGTCGCGGTTCGACCGCGACGCACTCGAGCAACCCGGTGTAAGGTACGTGATCGTTTTCGAGGGCATCGTGGACATTGGTCTGCCGGGCACTCCGTTTGCGAATGCCTCCGAAGCCGTCTCCGTCGAGGACTTAGCCGTGGTCATGAAGCAGCTCGCCCAGCGCGCGCATGATCGTGGCATGAAGATCTTTATCGCCACACAGACTCCCTTTGCCGGCGCCACCTCTATCCTCGGAATCTATAGCCCCGAAAAAGACGGCGAAAGGAAGGCATTCAACGAGTGGATTCGATCCAATCGCGCGTTCGACGGCGTCATCGACTTTGACAAAGCCGTCCGTGATCCATCGCATCCTGAAGCGATTCGGGCCGAGTGGGATGCCGGCGATCACATCCATGCCAGCGATGCCGGGAATGCCACCTTGGCAAAATCCATCGACTTGTCGCTATTAAAGTGAGCTGTGAATTTGCTGGCGAAGGAAAATCGCGCAGGAAACGGACCAAACGAAATGAGCGCAAATTCTTTAGTCCTTCCCGCGAGGAAGAGCAGTGGCCTTCTCGCGATTGGCGTCGGAGGCGTGCTTGCCGGGCTGCTGGACCTCACCCAGGCGTGCGTCCTTTTTGGCTGGAGAATTCCTTTGGTCATCGCCGCAGGCCTTCTCGGCCGGCAAGCTATCCATGGAGGGCCTGCCACCTATGCTTTAGGTCTACTGCTGCATTTCTTTATCGCCATCTCAGCAGCAGCCGTGTATTACGCCACGAGCCGGAAACTTACGTTTATGACCAACCACCCGGTCGTATGCGGTTTGTTTTTCGGCATGGCCGTCGAAAACGTCATGAATTTAATCGTCCTGCCGCTCTCCGCCCTCCATGCCGCCGGCCCTTACAATCTTCGTGAGCTCATCCTCGGCTTGGTTGTACACGCCATCGTGATTGGGCTTCCGATTTCCTTCAGCGTCAGCCGCTTCAGCCGCTAGCCGCCTCGGCGTGGTGCGCTCGACTCCGAACGACCTATTTCGAGACAATGCGCGTTTTTGTCGTTTCGATCGGTGCACCAGTGGGCGGCTAATTGGTAGGTACGTCGTTCACCACGACCAGCGCCATCTGTTGCCCCTTCTTCCAGCCGCCGACGCTTTTCCAAATCGCTTCCATAGCGCTATCCGAACTTCCCGGGACTTCCGCAGTGCCAACCATGAATGGCGCAATGCAGCCTTGGAGTACCTCTGGAGAGTCGGGATTTTTCACGTAACGTGTGATGGGGTGTATCAGGCAGGCCGCGTGCTGCGGGTCCTTAATCCCCACGGGCCGAAGGCACTGCACCTTCGGGAACTGCGAGAGCGTCGAGTGTTCCATGCTGTACGTGCCAGTCCGCAAAAAAACGTATCCGTGTCCGCGCTCTCGCGTATGGAAATAGATTACTCCTGCAGAAAACCCATTCGGCGACCGGCGCTCTTTTAACCACAAGAAGCCGCATGGGTGTCCGTGTTTGTCAAGCCCATCTCGTCGCAATTCCAAGGTGTACTCAGCCATGTCTTCGCCTCCAATCGGTCCGCCTGTCTTTCAGTTCCTTTGTCACCCGATAGCACACGGCATCCCCGGAATTACCTTCCGCGTCTCGATGACTCCACGTAGAGCAGAAAAAAAATCGCCCTACACTCCATATAGTCGTAATTCCTGGGAAATTTGGCTCAAATGCACGCTAGATGGCGGGATGGTAGGATGGCAGCCGAACTCGACCATGCTTAATCACGTCGAAGCGCTTATCATCGGCGGGGGGATTTCCGGCCTCGTTTGTACGTATGCCCTGCGGAAAGCTGGCGTGGATGCTCGCCTCGTCGAGGGATCCGCCAGGCCCGGAGGGCTGATCTGCTCGGAGCGCCGCGACGGCTACCTTCTTGAACGCGGGCCGCAGAGCTTCAGCAGCACTCCGCAAATGCTGGAGCTCTGCCGAGAGCTTGGCATTCAAGATCAAATCGTGGAAGCGCCGCCGCGCGCTCCGCGGTTTATTCTCATCAACGGCCAACTCCGGCCGGTTGCCCTCAGCCCGCCCGCGTTTTTTGCGTCGTCGATGTTCAACCTGAACACAAAATGGAAAATCCTCCGTGACGTCCTCGGCAGCTCGACTCCTCCTGCAGACGACGAATCGGTTGCGGCATTTGTTCGTCGAAAATTCTCCGCTGAGCTTCTCGATAAACTCGTGGGGCCTTTCGTGTCCGGCATTTACGCCGGCGACGCGGAAAAATTGAGTCTGCGCGCCGCTTTTCCGCAACTGCACGAAGCCGAGCGCATCGCAGGTTCCATCGTTCGCGGAATAATTCGCGCAGCAAAATCGAAACCCAAGCCGCGGCACAAATCCACATTACAGAGTTTCCGCGACGGCAACGAAATGCTTGTAAAAGCTCTCGCAGCAAAACTCGGATCTGCCCTCCAGGCGGAAACCTCGGTAGTAAAAATATCAAGCAACTCTCAGCCAGGCGATTCGCGAACCTCGAAAAAATTTCGCGTGACGCTTTCGGGGAAGCACTCAACAGAGCAAATAAACGCCGAGCACCTTATCCTCGCTACGCCAACCGACGTGTGCGCCTCGCTCCTCCGCTCCTTCGCGGCCGACGTTTCCGCTGCGCTCGACGACATCGAATACTCGCCGGTCGCAGTCGTGTCGCTGGGCTATGCAAAGTCCGCAATCGCACGCAGCCTCGACGGCTTTGGTTTTCTCGTTCCTCGATCTGAAAAGTTGCGGACGCTCGGAACCGTATGGAACTCTTCGCTTTTTCCGAACCGCGCGCCGCAGGGCCATGTCCTTTTGACCAGCTTCGTCGGCGGCGCGACCGATCCAGCCGTCACCAGTCTGCCGGGTGATTCGATATCCGCGCTCGTGCATCGCGAAGTGTCTGCTATTCTGCAAATCCAATCGCCGCCGGCTTTTTCCAATGTTAAGCTCTACTCGCGCGCACTTCCGCAGTACAATTTCGGTCATACGGACCGCATCGCAGCCATCCGCGGCCTTACGGGCAGATTCCCAAATATCTTTCTGACGGGTAACTACTTCAGTGGACCATCGATCGGGGCCTGCATAGAGCACTCGCGTTCGACTGCGGAATCGGTTCTTGCCCACATGAAGCTCCACTTCACGGCTGGCTGAAAGCGTTATACGAGTGCCTAAGCGAAAAACTAATTTCAAGTAACCCGCGCGCATCCGATCGTTCGGTTTTTCCGTATACTCGTTGAGGAGAGGACTCGATCGGCTCCCTTGTTCCTGGCCGCCCTGACATCCACTGGTCAGCATGAAGTGTCGCTCGATGCGGCGCTGCTGTCGCGGCTTCTCCGAAGAGACGTGAGCGCCTTCGAACAGCTCTATGAACGCCACTCGCGGCTGGTATACCGCCTCGTCTTGCGCATCGTCCAACAGGCTGCGACTTCCGAGGAAGTGGTCCAGGACATTTTTCTACAGCTCTGGCGCAACGCGAAGCATTACGACTCCACGCGGGGCCCGTTTGCTCCGTGGCTGCTGACCCTGGCACGGAACCGCGCGCTCGATCATCTGCGCTTGAAGAGTGAACGGCAGCGACGTCTCGAGGAGCAGGCCGACACTCTTCCGGCGGTGTTCGCCGCGCCGGACTACGAACATGAGCTTGACGAGAAACGTCGCGCGGAGCGCGTGCGGGCTTTGATGGCTTCGCTTGCGCCCCAGCAAAAAAAAGCGATTGAACTCGCTTACTTCGAAGGATTGAGCCACTCGGAAATCGCGGCGACGCTCAAAGAGCCGCTGGGCACGGTGAAAAGCTGGATTCGAAATGGTTTGCTTCGCCTGAAAGAAGGACTGCAGCAGCAGGCAAACACGTGAGCAACTGCGACCAATTCCGCGACCAGATTGAAGCGTACGCTCTCGGTGCGCTCGATCCGGAGGAGCGCGCCGGACTCGAGGCGCATCTCGCCACGGGATGCGTTGCATGCGCGAAAGCCGTAAACGAAGCGCGCTGGTTGGTCAGCCAGCTTGCGTATTCAGCGCCGGATGCGAAGCCGTCCGACATGCTCAAGGGCCGCCTAATGCAAACCGTTCGCGCAGAGGGAGACGGGAAACCGCGGCAGGCGCCGAGGGGTCACGTCGTTCCGATGTGGATGTCGGCGGCGGTCGCCGCGCTGCTGATTTTCTCTGTGTACTCGGCCTGGAATACGCGGCAACTCGAGAATGAGATTCGACTTGCGAACGATCGCTCCGCGGCACTGCTCGCCGAGCGCCGAAAAGCCGAGGAACAACTTTCTGCCGCGAAGCGCGAGGCGATGACCACGATGATTATGATGGACCCTGCCTCTCATAAAATTGACCTGTGGGGCAAGGACGCGCATCCCGAAACGCTTGAAGCGAAGTGGCATTCCAAGCTGGGCGTGTGCGTTTCGGGCGACAAAGTTGCCATGCCCGCTGCGGATCACGTACTGCAAGTTTGGTTTATTCCGAAGAAAGAGGGAGCGAAGCCGATGCCGTCCGCGATGATCCGTCCGGACGCCAGCGGAAAATTCGTCGTGCTTATCTTAAATCCACCCGAACCGATGGATGACACCAAATCAATCGCCATTACTGAAGAGCCGGCGGGGGGTAGCGCCTGGCCCACTTCTCCGATTATGTGGTCCGGCAACGTCACGTGAAGTAACGAGACTCTGAAGCCCTATTTCATCCCGTAGCGCAAGGCCAGGCGCACTTTGCGCCGTTTTGCTGCGTCGCGAAAGCGGCGCTTCTCTTCCGCGGTCTTAACGATCAGCGGCGCGACCGGCTTGGGCTGCCCCGTTTTTTCGTCGAGCGCAACAAAAGTAACGTACGCGGTCGTAGTGTGTTTCTTTTCGCCTTTGATCACGTTTTCGGAATAGACCTCAACGCCGACTTCCATGGAGGTGTGGAACACGCGATTCACCTGCGAAGTTAACGTGACGATTTCTCCGAGATTGATGGGATTGCGAAAATCGATGTAGTCCACCGAGGCAGTCACGACATAGCTCGCGGAGTGGCGGTGTGCGGCCATAGCCGCGACCATGTCTACCAGGTGCATGACCTGGCCGCCCAGCAATTTTCCGAGGGGATTGGTCTGCGCCGGCAACACGATTTCCGTCATTTCCGAGCGCGAAGCGCTTACGGGCTTTCCTCGCAGCTTTTCTTGTCTGATCTTGGCGGAAGCGCCGCCCTTCCCGCGCATCATTTCCTCTCCGTTTCTCGCGCCTGACGGGCCGCACTTCGGGTGCGGGATTTCGTTCTCGACATTTTTTGCGTTTTTCTTCCGGGGATAGGGATTTTCACTCCGTCACAACAAGGAACCACATGAAGAATCATTCCTCCGCCTCTATGACACAGGCAAGTGCAGTCGCGACGACTCTTCACGGCTTCTCCCCACAACATCCAGCTATTGGGCACCTAGTCAGACCCCCGTATAATACGGGACGAGTTATGACAGACCAAAAGAAAACGCGGCGAGAGATGCTCGAAGAGTCGGTGGCGAAAAATCCCAGCGACGCATTCGCGCGGTACGGCCTTGCGATGGAGTGCATGAATAGTGGTGAGGCGGCCGCGGCCGACACGCACTTTCGATTTCTTATCGAAAACAACGCGCAGTATGTTCCAGCCTACCTGATGTACGGGCAGTTTCTGGCGCGCGAATCGCGCAACGACGAAGCGCGGAAAATTCTCACAGCCGGCATATCGGCGGCGGAGAAAGCCAACAACCACCATGCCCAGTCGGAAATGGAAGCTCTGCTGCACGAGCTTGCGTAATCGCGGACCAAAAGAAATTCAAATCACGGCGAACGCGGAAAGTTAAGCGGATCGCGATTCGCCGCAGAACCCTCGTAGAAAATCAGACTTCTCGTCCGCTTCCCTAGGGAAGTTGTGCGCCTTCGGTACCGACGTAAAGCGAATACAGGGATTGGCTGGCGGCCATGAACAGACGGTTTTTCTTGGCCCCGCCGAAGCAGAGATTCGCGCACGTTTCAGGAAGATGGATTTTGCCGATCAATTTACCGTCGGGAGCGAACACGTGGACGCCATTGTAGCCTTCGCTGGCCCAGCCACCGGCGGACCAAACATTTCCGTCAACGTCACAACGGATTCCGTCGGAGTTGCCCGGAGCCATGTTGACAAAGAGGCGCCTATTCTTTAAGCGGACGCCGTCCACGACGTCGTAGACGTAGATAGGGTGAGGGTCGCTGGGGTGCTTGGGAACACCGGTGTCCACGAGGTAGAGAAGTTTTTCGTCTGGAGAAAGGCAGAGACCGTTGGGTTTATCGAGATCGTTGACGAGGACGGTGAGATCCCGGGTTTTGGGATCGAGGCGGTAGACGGCGGTAGGCAGTTCGAATGACGCTTTGTGGCCTTCGTAGTTGGACATGATGCCGTAGCCGGGATCAGTAAACCAGATGGCGCCATCGGAGTGCGTGACGATGTCATTGGGCGCGTTGAATCGCTTGCCTTGATAATTGTCGGCGAGAACGGTGATGGAGCCGTCGTATTCGGTACGCGTTACGCGGCGCGAATCGTGCTCGCACGTGAGCAGGCGGCCCTGGCGATCGCGGAAGTTGCCGTTGCTGTAGTTGGACGGGCTGCGGAACACGCTGACTTCGCCGGTATCTTCACTCCATCGCAGCATGCGATTGTTGGGGATATCGCTGAAGAGGAGGTAGCGGCCGTCACCGAACCAAACGGGCCCTTCTGCCCAACGCGCGCCGGTGTAGAGCCGCTCGACCGCGGCGTTGCCGGCGGCATATTTGGCGAAGCGCGGGTCGACGATTTCGACCGCGGGATCGGGGTAAACGACGAGATTCTTTTGCTTCACGGCGTCCGCAATTCCCGATGGATTCATCGCCAAAGTTGCTCCTCCAGCGCCGGCTACGCTCATGAATTCGCGTCTGTGCATCGCCATTCCTCCAATTCGATTCTGCCGCGCTGCACAGTATCACGAGCAGAGCGCCACTTTCATCAAACGCAGCAAAGCATCCGAAAATATCCACACCTGCATAGGAGCCTCAGTGGTTCAAGAACCCCATGGCGAGGGTTGTGTGCGAGGGGGATCGGTCATTCAACGCTCCCGGATTCTGTTAGCTTTCTTGACAGATTTATTCGGGGCATGTTAAGCAGGTTGGCGTGTCCCCGCAGGACAGGCGAAAGAAGGGGTGGTCTTCATGAAGAAACTTAGTGGCTTTTTGTGGCAGAAGTGTCTGTACATAGGCGTCATCGCAACACTAGCGGTTGCGTGCGCCGTTAGCACGCGCGCGCAAGTGCAAGACGACGATGCCATTACGCCGGCGCAAGTCGCGGGAATGGGCGTTAGGTTCGCGCACGTTGGGCCTCCAACGGCGAAGAACGGGATGGCACACGCGAGGTTCGGAATACCCAACATAGATTCAGTTCCGAATTTCAACGGGCAGTACTTCACGAATGGTCAGGATCCCAACGGCAATCCGCAAAGCAGATGGTTTTTTAATACGCTCGGAAATCCGCCGCAGATGGGAGGGACAACGACTATCAACGCACCCATCATCCCGGTATCGATAGACTTGCGCAACGCCGACGGATCGGAGCGATTCGTCAAGATTGTTAGCGGGAATGTGGTGACCTGCGCGAACCCGCCGGGGCCGGGCTGCCAGCGATTGATATTTGATCCAACGCCGTTCATCCAACCGATACTCGATTCGCCCGTTTTTTCGAATGCCGAATACTCCAGCAGCGACGTGCCGACGCAATTTGTGGACGCGGTTCAACGCGCAGAATATTTCGACCGGGCCAAGCCGGATTGGCACACATTATTGGCCCCGACGGTGAAAACGACGAGAACGATGACGCTGATAAAGGGATCCTATCGATTCGCCGTCAATTCCGACGGCAGCTGCTGCTTTTTCGTTCTGGTTGATCTTGGTACGTTCGGCAATAAGCTATTCCCGTCGACATTCACATTTCCCCCGGATAGCAGCACGCCGGTAGGCGCCGCGGAAAACGCGGGAGAGATTACGACGAAAGATTTAGCGACGTTTTTCTTTCCGCCAGCTTATCTCACCTTTCCGATTGGGAATGGGCAGACTGGTTGCTGCGTCTTCGGGTTCCACTCATTTGATTTTGAATCCGGCGATGCCAGCAACGGCAACGCTCCGAGACTGTTCGTATTGAACTATTCCACGTGGCTGCAACCCGGTTTCTTCCGTGATCCAACCATTCTCGACGTTACCGGGTTGAGCCACGAAGTCTCCGAGACGTTTAACGATCCGTTCGTGACGGGAGTTGATGGCGTCCACGATGTAACGCCGTGGTGGCTGTCGCCCAACGGCAACTGCCAGGACGATCTCGAAGTCGGTGACGTCATCGAGGGTCTGCCCCGCCAGTCCTTCCCGGTTACTATGCCGAACGGCGTGACCTACCATCCGCAGAATGAAGCGCTCCTGCAATGGTTCGAATTCCAATCGCCGTCGAGCGCAATCTTCGGCGCGTACAGTTACCCGGATACGACAACGCTGACGTCGCTCTCTCCGCCGCAGAAGGCCGGGTGCGCGCCGTAATCGGCGAACGTCGAACACTCGCAAGATTTGAATTATTGGGGTGGCGTTCACGTCGTCAAAACGCCACCTCGTAATTTTTTTGGAAGTACAAACGGGAGCGGGCTGGCAACTCCGATTGGAAATGCAGACAAGGAAAGCAGTCGAAGCAGGAAGCAGATGCTCCCTAATCTCGGAACAAAAAAAGCGGGCGCAACGTGAGCGCCCGCTAGGTCAGAGTGAATTCAGTTTAGGCTACTCGTGTCCTCCAGGCTCGTTGAGTCCTGGCAGAACCGGCGTGCCTTCCATCCTGACGGCATCCAGCGCGTTGGGATCCAAACCTAGAATCTGAAGAATCGTGGGAGCCACCTGAGCCGTCTCCACGAAGCTGTGAATGGTCCGGGCGTGGATGCTAGGGTTCGAGACCAGCAGCATCACGTTGGTATCATCCCACGCGTGGCCGCCGTGCTCAGCCTGCTTCTTCAGGTTTCCCGTGTACACCACGCCAACGTTCGGCAACACTACGATGTCGGGTGTGCGCGGGTCGCCCCCCTCACGCAAACGGCAGCAGGGGCCGGGATTGTTGGGCACTCCGGGCGGGTTAAAGAGGGTGTTGATCGACGCGCCGTAGAGGATCTGGCCGAGGCCGATCGTTGTCGCGGCATTTTCCAGAGCGGTCACTGCGTCCCCGGTGCGGCTGGAATCTGCCAGCCACAGCTGGGAAATGTCATCCTCGGCAATTCCGAGCCCGTTGTTCGGGTCGTTGTAAACTGCCGGGAGAAGATTTCCGATAATCCCAGACGGCGGCGTACCGTTGTTCCCTGAATTCCCCGGAATGGGGACGAACCGGTTCGGGTCGATCGGCGACTGGCCGTGTTTTGCGGTGATGATGACGGTGGTCGAATCGAAAATGCCTTCCTGTTTGAGTGCAGCGACCATCTGCCCAATGGCCGCATCCACGAACTCGATTTCGGCCAGCATTTTAGGCCTTGGCGTGCCCTGGGCGTCCTCGTAGCCGCCAGAGTTTGCATCGGTTCTGGTCGCGGATTTCGGTTCGATCAGCTTCTGTCCGACGCTCACCGCCTGAAAGTTCATACCAAAGATCGTTGGGACGGGAGCCTTGCTCGTACCAAGGTGCGTCCTGCCGTGGATCTGGTTGAGTACGGCGTTTACCTTCAGTTGGTCATTGCACTTGATGGCGTCGAAATCGGTGGTCCAGTCATCGCCATTGGGAACCAGAGAACCGCAGTCAAAACTCGCTTGCGGGCTGAAGGCTGCGGTCTTAATGCCGGGCAACACAATCTGGAGGGAGTTGACCTCAGGTGAATAGTAATCATCCACGTTGCTGGGTTGATCGGTGCCAGTGGGGCCGGAAACTGAGGCGTAAGCAGCGTGCTTGTCGGACCAAGCCGTGTACCCGCCTGCGGTGTGGATCACGCCAAAAATGGTATTCGTGCGAACGAAGTTCCAGGAGTAAACGGGTTGGCAGTTGTTAAACGGATCGCGCACCAGCCGGTCGGGATTGATGGATTTAACGCCGCCGTCGATAGTGGCATATCCGGGAAACCCGCCATTGAGCTTGGTTTCGTCGAATTCGTTGCCTTCCTCATATTCGGTCTCCGTTCCGTTAATTTGGTTCGCGTTGCAGGGGCCGCCTGGCAGCATGTTGCCTGTGGCAACCTTCGGCGGTGCGAGAACGCGATCGTAAGCGACGTCATAAAACGCGCCGACGGTTCTAGGGCTGCCACCGGTTACCAGAGCCATGAGTCCGGGAAACGAATCGGAGGGCCTGGAGGTCGTCGTGCGCGTATAGTTCACGCCCGTCTTGCCCAGAGCGGCGAGCGTCGGGCAGGTTCCCGAAGCTGCGCAGTTCTCGTAATCCACTGCGTGCATCCCGTCGATGCTGATGAGCAAGACATGACGCTCTTCCCGCTCACGATCCCCACCGAATTGTTTTGATTTGGCGGGGCCTGGACCGGCAGCCACCTGCAATGTCGGCATAGTAGCCGCGAGAAACAGCGCTGTAAGAACACTAACCCTTCCGTACTTACTCATTCTTCCCCCTTTGCGGATAATTGCGAATTGAACGACATGAGGCGGGTCGCTCACGCCTTCCGCCATTCGTTATGTCAGGGTCGGATTAGCGAGACGCGAACCTAAGATGAATTCCGGATGAACGAATGTAATTAAATGTTTATCGTTCGTAGCGGATGGCCGAGCGACGGACTTCGGGGAGCAGGTTCAGTCTTCGAGCGTTGGGAGAGTCTTCAATACTTCCGAGGCTCTCGGCCGATTAACGACCGGGTCGTCTTTACGGATTTTTCCGTCGCGGAAAATGAGAATTCGCTTGGCGAACTGAGCGATGTCGTGTTCGTGCGTCACCAGGACAATCGTCAGGCCTTTGTCGTTTAGCTCCTGAAAGATTTGCATGATTTCCACGGACGTGCGGCTGTCGAGGTTGCCGGTAGGCTCGTCGGCCAGGAGGATCGAAGGCCGGTTCACGAGTGCGCGAGCGACAGCGACGCGCTGTTGCTGGCCCCCGGACATTTGCGACGGAAAGTGCTCGGCACGGTTCGACAATCCGACCATTTCGAGGGCTTCGCGCGCGCGCTTTTCGCGCTCCGGATTAGCGATTCTCGTGTACAGCGTTGGCAAAGCCGTATTCTCGAGGGCCGTCGTGCGCGCCAACAAATTAAACCCTTGAAACACAAATCCAATCTTTTGATTGCGGATATGCGCTAACGCCTTTTTGTCGTGCTGCGAGACGTCCGTGCCTTCGAGCAAATAACGGCCGGAGGTCGGCTTATCCAGGCAGCCCAGCATATTCATAAACGTGGATTTGCCGCTGCCGCTCGCGCCCATGATGGCGACAAATTCTCCGCGGCAAATTTCGAGGCTGACGCCGCGTAGAGCGTGAACACGGGTCTCGCCAAGTTCGTAGTACCGGTGAACATCTTCCACACAAATCACCGCGTCGCGAGAAACGGTCTCGGACACCGTTTGGCTTGGATTTGTCGACGTCATCGAAGAAGCGGTGGACATGGAGTTCGCGATCGCACGAGCCGCTAGCGCCGGATGGGCTGTCCGCCGGGCACCTGGCTCTTGGGCACGACCGACCGCACGATTACATCATCGCCGATCTGCAACTGGCCTTTCAGCACAGAAACCACTTCCGTGTAGGAGTGATCCGTGATGCCCAGTGCGACCTGTACCGGCTCCATGGAGTTGTCGGAATGAAGTTTCCACACCACCGCAGTATCCTGGCGCGGTGTTTTCGAGGGATTCTTGCCCGCGTTGTCGATGGACGGCGCGCGCTCGGCAGCGGCGACCTCATCTCTCGCGAGTTTTTTCTCGCCGCCCTCGATTCCGTACTGCTGATACAGCGCGAGTATCTCTTCTTGAGGCATCGGCGGCTTATATCGAATCGCGGTATTCGGAAGCTTGACGGCATCGTGCGAGGTGGCCACCGGGATCGTGACGTAGGCCGTCATTCCCGGAAAGAGTTTCAGTTCCGGATTGTCGAAATCCACGATGGTGTCGTACGTAACTACGTTCTGAACCGTCGTGGCGTTCATGCGCACCTGGCTGACCACGCCGCGAAACGTGTCCTTTGGGAAGGCGTCCACTTTGAAAGTGACGGGCCGGCCCTTGTGAATGTTCCCGACATCGGATTCGTCTGTCTTCGCGTACACCTGCATCTTCGTGAGGTCCTGCGCGATGGTGAAAATCGTGGGCGCCTGCAGAGATGCGGCGACAGTTTGGCCGACGTCGACATTACGCGCCACAACGGTGCCGTCAATCGGTGAGCGAATCACCGTGTAATTTAAATTGGTCTGCGCGACTTCGACGGCCGCTTGCTTCAGGCGGACCTGAGCAGCGGCTTGCGAAACGTTCGCGTCAGCGCCGTTAACGGTGGCCACCGCGGAATCATAGTTCGCTTTGGCGATATCTTCCTGTTGCTTGGTAAAAACGCCGTCTCGCGTAAGCTGCACGGTGCGGTCGTAATCCGCCTTGACCTGCACGAGCGTCGCCCGTGCCTTTTCCAACGCTGCTTTCGAAGCCACCAGATTCGCTCTGCTGTTCTCCAGATCGGCGGAAGCCTGCAGCACAGCACCTTGGAGCAGTGCAGGATCAATCAGCGCCACGACGTCGCCCTTATGGACGCGCGAATTAAAATCAGCGTTCAACTTCGCAATTGTTCCGGAAACTTGCGAGCCAACCTGCACGGTGATGACCGCATTGATAGTGCCAGTCGCTTCCACAACATCGTCAATTTCGCCGCGCTCGATTTTCGCGGTGAAGTTCTGGATTTGCCCGCCGCGATTCCACGCAAAGGCCAGTACCACTCCCACGAAGACAAGCGCTGCGATAATTGCGATCCATTTCTGCTTACGTTTCATTTCTGTGTTACGTCCCCATTCTTCGGAGCGCGTTATTCATACCGGAGTGCTTCGATTGGGTCGAGAAGCGAAGCCTTCCGAGCCGGGTAGTATCCGAAAAATACTCCGACGGCGACGGAGAACAATGCGGCAATCACAACCGCTTCCACCGACATCTCCATCGGCCACTTAAGCGTCTGCCCTACGAGATACGAGCCAAGCACTCCCAAGAGCACGCCCGCACCGCCACCGACGAGACTGAGCATTACTGACTCGCCGAGAAATTGTAGCTGAATCGCTTCCTCGGTCGCGCCTACCGCCACGCGCACACCGATTTCGCGCGTTCTTTCCGTAACCGACACGAGCATTACGTTCATGATCCCGATGCCGCCGACAATCAATGAAATGGACGCGATGGCAATCAGTAGCACTGTAAGCGTTTTGCTCGCTTCAAGTTGCGCTTGAATGATGTCCTCGGGATTGCGGATGTTGAAATCATCCTCTTCTTCGGGGCGCAAGTGATGGCGGTCGCGGAGAATGGCCGCCGCTTCCTGACCGGCAGGTTTGACGGCATCTTGCGAAATCGCGGAACAAAGTATGTCGTCGAGCCAGGTGATGCCGCTGATTTTCTTTTGCGCCGTCGTGTACGGCATGAGGATCGTGTCGTCCTGATCCTGACCCGAAACCGAAAGTCCCTTAGGCAGAAGTGTTCCTACAATCTTGCAGGGCAGGTCCTTCACGCGCATCACTTTGCCGATGGGATCTTCAACCCCAAAGAGTTGGTCGCGCACGGTGCGGCCGATGACGCAGACATCGGCCGCGCGGTCGACGTCGTCCTGGGTGAACGCGGCACCCTGATCGACGTACCAGCGCTTGATCTCGAAGTACTCGGGAGAAACGCCGCGATAGCCGGTGTACCAATTCTGGTTCGCGTAAATAATCTGGACATTTCCATCAACATTCGGCGACACGCTCTTGATCAGCGACACCTGATTCTTGATTGCGATCGCGTCAGCCATGACCAACGATTTTGTCCCGTGCGTGCCGGTGCGGACTCCGTTCACGGCGCGGCCACCCGCCTCGATCCACACAAAGTTGTCACCGAGGTTATTCAGTTGCTGCTCGACGCGGGCTTGACCGGCCTTGCCGATGGCCACGACGCAGATCACCGCAGCGATTCCGATGGTGATGCCAAGGACCGTCAGCACGCTGCGCATCTTGTTGCGTAACAAAGCGACAACCGCGGCGCGAAGTAATGCAGCGTGATTCACACAGCCCTCAAGCAGCGGGCGATATTACGAGTAAACCCGCGCTGCCGCGGCGATGCGCCGAACGCACCCGTCAGCGCGCGCTGATCCACGAATGAGACTTTCGTCCGCAATTTTGTGTTGCTCCGTCCATCGCCCCGCATCGCGAATTGTGCCGGCGCCGGTCGTTGCCAGAAGTTGACCGAACACGATCATCGTGTGCGATAGCAGCTAAATAGAGCATAAACCTAAACACCGTCGCATGGCGCGACGCCATTATTTTCTGGCGGCGGAGGCGTTGGTGCTGCGACTAGACGTACGACATATTCTCTGAAACCGTCTGCTATCATTTCATCAGGAACCATGCGACCCGATCGCATTCCGCTCTTTCCTTTAAACGTCGTCCTTCTCCCCGGCGCTGACCTACCCTTGCACATATTCGAACCGCGTTATCGCGAAATGGTCACGCGCTGCCTGGAAGAGAAGTCCGAATTCGGCGTGCTACTGGCCCTCTCAAAAGGAGTTGAGCACGTGGGATGCACGGCTGAGATACTTGAAGTGGTAAAGCGCTATGCGGACGGACGAATGGACATTTTGACCATCGGACGCGAACCGTTTCGCGTGGTCGAATGCTTCGATGAGAACCCTCTCGCGGAAGGACAAGTGGATTATTTGGAAGACCGCGAGTCGCAGGTGAATCCGGCAGTGCAACGAGAGCTGATCGAACTCTACGAGACGTGCCACACGCTCATCTTCGGCGATTATCCCAAGAACGTCGGGACAGAACATGCGACGCCGATTTCTTTCAGGATTGCCGCAACTCTTCCGATGGACCTGCTGTGGAAGCAACAGATTCTGGAATTAAGGTCTGAGCTCGCTCGCCAGGAGCGGCTGGCCGGGTATCTTCGCGAGTGGGCGCCGCATCTACAGAAAGTGGGCGTTATGCGGAAGCGCGCCGGCGGCAACGGGTACAGTTTGAACTAGAAGCTCAGGCGTCCTATTCTTAGCGATACGGAACGAGGGCCCAAGATGGCGACCACTTCCCTGCACTCTTCAGGACATTCCAAAACCCGCACGCTCGGCGAGTTGAAACGCATCCCCGATTTCGATGCGCGCACCGTTTCGCGCTCTGTCAAAACCGAAATGCGCCAGAACTTGCTGCGCATGATCGAGAAGAACGAGCCCCTTTTTCCCGGCGTACACGGATACGAAGACTCGGTGATTCCGCAGATCGTCAACGCGCTGCTTTCGCGCCACAACTTCATTCTGCTCGGACTTCGCGGACAGGCTAAGAGCCGCATTTTGCGCGGCTTGATGCAATTTCTCGATGCGGAAATCCCGGTCGTGGCAGGCTGCGAAATTAACGACGATCCGCTCCAGCCTATTTGCCGTGCATGCCGCGAACGAATCACCGCGGAGGGCGACAACACGCCGATCGCCTGGATGCCGCGTGACTTCCGGTATGTAGAGAAGCTCGCGACGCCGGATGTGACCATCGCCGACATCATCGGGGATGTGGACCCGATCCGCGCAGCCCGCGGCGGCCGCGACCTCTCCGACGAGTTGACCATTCATTACGGCTTGCTGCCGCGCGCGAATCGCGGAATTTTTGCCATCAATGAACTCCCCGACCTCGCGGGGAAGATCCAAGTCGGGCTCTTCAACATCATGCAGGAAGGCGACATCCAGATTAAGGGCTACCCGTTGCGGCTGCCGCTCGACGTGCTGCTCGTGTTTACCGCAAACCCGGAAGACTACACGGCGCGCGGAAAAATCATTACGCCTTTAAAGGATCGTATTGGCGCGGAAATCCGGACGCACTATCCCTCGTCGGTCGAAGAAGGAATGGCCATCACCGCGCAGGAAGCATGGGTCGCGCGTGACGCCAGCCGCAAAGTAGACGTGCCGAATTATTTGCGCAGCGTCGTCGAAGAAATCGCGTTTCAGGCACGCGAGGACAAACGAGTGGATCGCCGTTCCGGCGTCAGTCAGAGGCTCCCGATCACCGTGCTCGAAAGCGTCGTGAGCAGCGCAGAGCAACGCGCGGCGCGAACCGGTGAAAAATCCGTCGTCGCGCGAATTGCCGACGTCTATTCCGCGATGCCCGCGATCACCGGAAAGCTTGAACTGGAATACGAGGGCGAACTGAAAGGCGCCGACACCATCGCGCGCGAGCTGATTCGCACGGCGGTGGGGCGCGTCTTCAGCCAACATTTCACCGACGTCAGCTTCCAAAGCGTGATTCAGTGGTTCGAGCTGGGCGGCGAATTGAAGTTGGCCGACCTCGCGTCTACTCCTGAGCGCTACCAGCAGCTCGCGAAGATTCAGGGCCTCATGGAAAACATCGGCCGGCTCGGAGTTCAGGATCGCAAGGATACCGGTAGCGCAGCGGCCGCAGCGGAAATGATCCTCGAAGGATTGTGGGCGCACCGTCGCATCGGGCGCAGCGAGGAGCGCGGGTTTTACGCCGAAAAGCCTCGCCAGCCAGAAACGCGGGAGCGGGAAACCCCGGGGCGTCCGCCGAGGCGGCAGTTCAATTGATGCTGAGGAACCGAAAACCATAGAAGCTTCTTAGGAACGCAGCGATGAAGTTCATCCGTTACGGAAAATATGTCGGGGAACCGGCCGACGCGGTCGACCTGGAAGAACTCGTCAAGAGGCTCGGCGATTTCTTCCTGCAAAGCGGATTCGAGTCACAATTCTACGGCGTGTCCCAAATGGATCCGGAGCGCTCCATGGAAGCGCTGAGGGAAGCCATCCTCCGCGCGTTACAGCAGGGGGATCTATTGCCCGAGGGCGCGATGAGCGATGAGCTCCGCGAAATGCTCAACAATCCGGAGGCCCGCAACAGCCAGGAAGTGCGCGATCTGCTGGATAAAGTGATGGAACGCCTCGCGCAGGAGGGCTTCATCAATCCGCAACAGCCGCCGCAAGTCACGCCGCCCCCTCAGACCTCTGCGCGCGGACAACTCGGCCAGCCGCACGAGCGCGCGCCCGAAGCACGCTTCGAAATCACGGACAAGACTATCGATTTCCTCGGGTTTAAGACGCTACAGGATTTGCTCGGCTCACTCGGACGCAGCAGCTTCGGACGGCACGACACGCGCGATCTGGCAACCGGAGTGGAGTCCGGCGGCGTCTCGCGCAAGTACGAATTCGGCGACACGCTGAATCTGGATGTCAGCGAAACTTTGTTTAACGCGGTGCGGCGGCAGGGCGCAAAAGTGCCGATCGAAATGACCTACTCCGATCTGATGGTGCACCAGTGCGAATACCACAGCTCGTGCGCCACGGTCGTGCTCCTCGACTGCAGCCACAGCATGATTCTTTACGGTGAGGATCGCTTCACACCCGCAAAGCGCGTGGCCATGGCGCTCTCGCATCTGATTCGCACACAGTATCCCGGCGATACGCTGAGCCTCGTGCTCTTTCATGACAGCGCTGAAGAGGTTCCGCTGGGCGAACTGGCACGGGTGCAAGTGGGGCCGTACTACACCAACACGCGCGAGGGTCTGCGCATGGCGCAGCGCATCCTGCTTCGCCAGAAAAAAGATATGCGGCAAATTGTGATGATTACGGACGGTAAGCCTTCTGCGCTAACGCTCGAGGACGGCCGCATCTATAAAAATGCCTTTGGACTGGACCCCTTCGTGGTTGGCCAGACGCTCGAGGAAGTGAATAAGTGCAAGCGCGCCGGCATCATGATCAACACGTTCATGTTGGCGAGCGACTATAGCCTCGTCAATTTTGTGCAGAAAATCACGGCGATGTGCCGCGGCAAGGCGTACTTTACGACGCCCTACACGCTGGGACAATACCTGCTGATGGACTACATGTCGCGTAAGACGCGACAAATCCACTAAACGCGGCCGCCAATTCGGGAAACACTACTTATGCGGACGCCGCTGGAATTTCAGTCCGCGTCGCCCCTGGCGGTAGAATTCGCGCATGGGGATTTGGCGCCGGCTATCGCGGTGGATTAGTTCAGAAGGAGCCATGACCAAAATCGCTGAAGGACAGTCTGTACCGAACTTCGCGCTGAAATCGCTCGAAGACAAAGAATTCGCGCTCACAAAACTCCTCGAGCATGGCCCGGTTGTCGCTGCTTTCTTCAAGATTTCCTGCCCGGTCTGCCAATTCACGTTTCCTTTCCTCGAACGCCTCTACCAGCGATACGGTGGGGACGGCGTTACATTTCTCGGTATCTCGCAGGACGACGTGCGCGATACAAAAGGCTTCGCGAAAGAATTCGGCGTGACGTTTCCGATGGTTCTCGACGAAAAGTCGAACGGCTATCTAGTTTCCAACGCGTACGGACTGACGAACGTGCCCACGATCTTTTTCGTAGACACCGACGGCACGGCGAACATTGTGTGCATGGGATTTGACAAGAAGCGCCTTGAATCCATCGCCGCCACGCTCGCTGAGCGAAAGAAATTGCCGCACGCGCCGCTGTTTCACGCCAACGAGTCGGTGCCGGAGCTCAAACCCGGCTGAGGCTCGAAGAACTAGGTCCGGTCCGGACCTTCGCCTGAAGCAAGCTAGCCCAAGCGATTCGCCGATAGACCCTCGACGTCAGTCGAATTCGCGCTGCAGCCATTTTTGTTTGTGGCGCGGCGGGCGTTTGCGTTTGTCGGTGATGACCTTCGTGACCGCCGGGGCAAGTCCGGAACGCCGCGCGGCCCGCCGCGCTTCTGTACCCGCGTCCAGAACCTTCTTTTTACGCCTTTTCATGAGCGTTCGCGCGGAATGCGGAGCACAGGGCTAGAACGTGAACTGCGCCTGCAAATCAATGCGGCGATTCGCGGTCGGTGAATTGAACATGCCGTTGGCAAGCTGATTCGCGAAACCGAAGAAAGGCGAACTCAAATTGCCAATGGGAGTCCCGAAGTTCACGTTGTTGAAGACGTTGCGGGCATTCACACTGAACGTCAAATTGTAACGGTAGTTCGAGTTGCCTCCTCCGCCGCCGAACATTGGACCGCCACCGTGTTCTCCGCCGCCATGCGGGCCACCGCCCGGACCGCGCCCAAACGTGCCGCCACGCGGCCCGCCCGGACCTCCACCCGCAATCGCTTCTTTTTTCTGCGCAAAGCTGAACGTCTTGCTCAGGCGCAGATTTAGCACGAAGCGCCCGGGCCCAGTGGCGTAGTTAATCGGAATCGGCGCCTGGCCGGCGGAGGGGGCGATGTTAAAGCAGCCATACACGGTCTGGACGACGTTCGTCTGTGATCCCGCGCCGCAAGTAGCGAAGGCCGGCCGCGTATTGAACTGCGCGTCGCCGAAGACGTCGTGCCCCGTCGTGATATTGAACGGAATTCCGGAGTTGGCCACCAGGAACGGGCTGAGGCGGAATCCGTATGGAACGGCGATCGTGCCTCCAAAGAAAAGGCGCTGACGAATATCAAAGGAAGCGCGCCCATAATCTGCACTTATGTCTTCCGGAATCGAAGGCACGTATCCTGCGCCACCAGTGTCGCTGTTCGCATAGTTCAAAGTGTAGTAACCGAAGAGCGAGAGGTCCTTGATAAAGCCGCGGCCGGTGGGCAGCCGAACGCTACCGTTCATGATCAGCTGATTCTGCCGGAATACGCCACCGGACGAGTATTGGTAGACGATGTCGCCCGGATTAAAACCAGTCGGAAGCGGTGCACCTGGTGTGTTTGGCGGAAAGACGTTCGTATAGAATTGGTGGACGCCCCGCGAATTCAGATAGGTAACGGATAAGTTCGCGAATTTCGTGAGTTGTCGTTCCAACGTCACGCCCGCCTGCATCGTGTAAGGAGTTCGCAGGTTCTGGTTCTTTACATAAACTGTTTCCGAAGACGCCGCATTCGTCGGAAATTCAGGGTTCCCCGGCACGATACTTTGCGTAGGGTCAAAAAACTGTGGATTGGCGATCAGAAACTGCCGTTGGATCAGGCCGTTTTGCAGTTGCTGCTGTAGAACGAGATTTTCACTGAACCTGTCGTAGAAAATGCCGTACCCGAGGCGTAGCACGGTCTTCGGAGATTTGTTTTTGCGGCTGTCGACGCCCCACGCGAGGCCCACGCGCGGTGCGAAGTCGGCTTTGTCGCCGAGGTTGTTCTGTGTTTCGTAACGCAGGCCGTAGCTCAAGGTGACGTTGGGCTTCCACCGGTAGTCGTCTTGCACGAAGAGCGCACCGTCAAACCAATTCACGCGCGTGGCGGCTGTTCCCGCCGTGTTGTAACTCAGCGAATAAAAGCTTGGCCCGCCGCCCATGGCTATCGCGTTTGCAACATTTTGCTGGGTGAAGCCGGTCGCCGTCTGCTGCAACATAATCTGATACGCCTGCAGCGGCGTCAGCACGCACGTATTGGTGGGAGTCACGACGCAGCCCGGGGCTTGCCGCGCGCCGAAGGAATACACGCCGTTAAACGCGGAATTGGCGGCACTGGAATCTGTGGTGTCGCGCAAACGCACTCCGAGTTTCCACGAATTTTTGCCGTGATTGATGTACGCGATGTTTTGCATCTCGTAGCGATTCTGCGTGTCGCTGTTCGTTCCGCTCGCGGCTCCGCCACCGACAAACGCTCCAGGGACGCTTATCGCCGGGAGCAAAGACGCGGGGCTTCCGTTGGAACTTTCGTGTATGTACTGAAAGCGGACTTCATTGATGATGGACGGACCGATGGTCTGCGTGTCGGTGGCCTGCAGCGTGCTTTCCTTTTCCAGTGAATTCATCGCCTGGGATGGCAGGTTGAAGCCTCCCCCGTTGAGATCGCCGGTTTCGTTATTGCGCCAGAATTGGTAGCGCACGCTCAACGTATTGCCCGGCGTAACTTGAAAATCGACGCGCGGGCTTAGATTCAGGCGCGTCCTTGGATTGGGCAGGCCAACGCTGAACGGCTCAATCTGAAAACTTGTCGGGTCAACGATTTGCGCGCTGACGACCGACAAATCGCTGATGCTGCGGCGCTCAATGTTGAAAAAGAACGAAGTCCGTTTACCAAGCGGGCCGCCTACGTTCCCGCTGAATTGCGTAGTGTCGTATCCCGGCTGTGAAGTCCCCGGCGGCAGTATCTCGAACGGGTTGCGAGAGTTAAAACCCGCGTCGTTGCCGGTGATGAAGAGCTGCCCGTGAAATTGGTCCGTCCCCGGCTTCGTTAGGATCTCGATGCGCCCGTAGCCGAGCTTGTCGTACTCCGACGAAAACGGGTTCTGGTTGATGCGTATTTCGCGAATGGAAGCCTTGGGCGGCAGTTGCCCAGCGGTGAATCCATCAATGTAAATCTGTCCGCCGTTCGGACCAGCGGACGGCCCAGCGAGAGCCTCCAATTCGGACTGCAACTCGTCCGGATCATCAGAAAGAGCTTCCAAATCTTTTCCTTGCATCACCACGGCGCCCGCATTGTTGGCTGGGTTCACGTCCACGTTCGTCGTTGTGTCACTGACCTGCACCTTTTCTTCGGTCACTTGAATCTTCAGGGGCACATTCAATTTTTGCGTCTGACCCGCGGCGATGGTCAACTCCGGCTGCTCAAATGTCGTAAATCCGTCCGCAACGACTTTAACGTCGTACTTTCCCGGTGCGAGCCCCTTTACTTCAAAAGTTCCGTCTGCGTTCGTTGTTGCGGTGACCACGCCTGCCGCGTTGCTGACCAGCACGGTGGCCTTGCCGACCACCGCGCCGGACGGATCCGTCACCTGTCCGCGAAGCGTTCCTGTTGCGTCCTGCTGCGCATTCAGCACGTTCAAGCCGGCGGCAAGCAATAATGCCGCGGCAAAAATAATCGCTCTCCACGTCCTGCCCAATCTCATTCCATCTCCTCACTTGTATATCGCTGGGCCCATGTTTCTGCTGTACTAAGGCGTTGCGTCACCACTCGGGGCGCCGTTCAAACTCCACGGCGAGAGAATGCTGGAGGCTCCGCCCGCAGGCGAAGCCTGCAGGATGGCTTCGACGCCGGCAAGGAGCGTAATCGCGGTCATACCAGACGCGGGAGTGCCCTCGGTCGTCACGATCATAACGGCATCGCCCTTCTGCAGTTCCGCTAGCGTCACCGCCGGCATGCGGCTGAGCATCTGTTGCATGTCCCCGCCTCTGGCCCCCGGCCCGCCGGGTCTTCCGCCGCCTGCTACGGCGTTTCCGCTTGCGCCCTGTCCGCCAGCGGCCGTTTCGGGCGGTCGCTGCGCCTGCGCATTGGTCCCCGCGCCTCCATTTGCCGAAGCCTCCGCCGACCCGCCTTTCAGGCCCGCTGCGATCACCTGCGCAACCATCGGCGACAGTTTACGGAGTTGTGTGTCCGCGCCGATTTTTACTGTGACTGGCTTCTTGGTGATGAGATCAGTTACCGAGAGAGTTCCTGCTCTCGCGTCAACCGCGTTGATCGTGCCCGCGATGTTGCGAAATGTGCCGGAGACGATTTCATCAGCGGCGAGTTCGGCGCCATCCTCAGTTCGCGTCCCGCGCGCGCGCAGCTGGTCGCCGGCGTGGATTTCGTTAATCGGCGCCGCTTTCGCGTCATCGAATTTCACGGAGTCCGCCGCGTACCGCCGCAGGATCGTCTGGCTCGAGACATGGACAGTCACGTCTTTCGCGGCCCCAGTGGCGTTCGTTGATATTTTGATTGTGCCATTCGCGGCGTCAACACCGGTGACTAGCCCGCCCACTCCATTGCGCTGCCACTGCTCGCGCTCGCGCGCCTGTTTGGAGGCGATATCCTCCTGCTTCATGGCGATTACCGATGCCGCCAGTACCGTTTTGCCATCCGGTCCCAACGCACCGCGCACCAAAATGCGGTCGCCCGCCTGCAAGTCCTGCAGTTGGAGGGGTGCCGCGTTCTTCAAATCCTTTTCGCCCGGAGCGATTCGAAGCAACCGTGCGCCATCTTGCACTTGAATCGTGACTTCACTGCCGTCTTTCGCTGTCAGCGTAATAGTCTTTCCGCTGATGGCTTTAATCGTTCCGAGAACCGGGGCAGCCGCGTTCGCGGACGTTTGCTGTCTCGCCTCCGCGGGTCCGATGACGCTCAGTCCGATTGCCGCTACCAAGCAAACAAAACGCACCGCTTTCTGCACGCCGACGCGTCTTCGACTGCCTCTTACACACAATTCCATATCACACTCCCGCAATGCGCTAAAACGCTTTCCTCTCCTGAGTGGACCTGGGACGTTCGGGCCGCAGGTATGCTACGCCGTCTTCGTCAGGAATTAGACGTATTCGCATGCCCGAAATGTTTCAAGATTTCTCCGGCCTGGCCCGATTCCATACCGGGGACGTTACCAAAGGCGGGTTCCGTCTGCTGAGGCCGCTTTATGCGAGAATCCAGGATCAACAATTCTAGCGGTCGCTGTCGATTTGTGGGTGACCCGTACGACTAATGGGCAGGAGGCAAGACCATGCAATATCTAATGCTCGTTTACGCAGCAGAATCCGGTTGGGCAACTATGACTCCGGAACAGCAAGCGGCCGGAGCCGAGCAGTACGCTCGCTTCACCCAGGAAATCAAGGACGGCGGGAAGCTGCTTGGCAGCAATCGCCTTACGCCGGTCGCTTCGGCTACGACAGTCAGGGTTCGCGACGGAAAGCGTGTCGTCACCGACGGTCCGTACGCCGAGACCAAAGAACAGTTGGGCGGCTACTTCCTGATCGACGCCAAGGATCTCGACGAGGCCATCGCCATCTCCGCGCGCTGCCCCGGCGCTCACCACGGCACAATCGAAGTGCGTCCCGTCTGGGCTATGGGCGCTGCACAAGCCACCCGTGCCTGACGCGCAACCTCCAAAGATTCCACTCCATCCCTGCGGGCGCGGATCGCTCTTGGCTGCCACAAAGCTCGATTCGCCGACGATTCGCGCCCCGTTCAGGGCATTTGCCCGCCTAAACTTCTAACCCAAATCGCGCCTGCATTTCGCGTTTGCCCAATTTTGTGATCTCCACGGCTCGGTCGTGGAGGTCTTGGATCACCCACCTGCGATGCAGCGCGAGTTTCAGCAGCGCTGCTCCCAGCGCTCCACCGAGATGCGGCCGGCGCTCGCTCCAATCGAGGCAGGCGAACGCAAACCGCCGGCGCAACCCACGCGCGGCAACCACATCAACGCCAAGCGCTTCCAGCGCATTGGCTCCCGCTCGCGTCAATTCGTAAGCGTCGTCTCTGCTTCGCGACTTCGCGACCAACCACCCGAGTTCCTGCAAGCGATCGTTCCAAGCGACAGCCAGCGTGCCTGCCAGATGGTCGTAGCACGTTCGCGCGCCGCGCAACCGCCTGGGCGTGGTCGGCGTAAACTCGCGGTACGCGTTTCCGGCGAGGACGCTCAATCCCTCGAGTGCGCGCGCCACTTGCGGCCCGTCGAGACTGAAGTAGTGATGTTTTCCTTGCACCAGCACCTTGATCAAGCGTTCAGCTTTCAGCCGGCTCAAATGCACACTGGCAGTCGAAGGGCTGACTTCCGCCACCGCCGCGAGCTCCGTGCTCGTACGTGCGTGCCCGTCTAGCAGCGTGTAGAGCATGCGCGCTCGTGCTCGTTCCCCTATAGCCGCAGCGATGCGCGAAACTGCATCGTCGGCGTCTTGCCCAACATTCATATTTTGATTGTAAACGAATTGTTGCGGCGCAGCATAGCGGACACTTTCCCCATGCACCCCGTTCATGCCCCCACCCCACAGATCCGCCGCTGTCGAGCGCCGCAATATGTGGCGGCGATCTGTGGGCCTGACGATTCGCATCACGAGCAGAACCGCGACAATCGCTCCACATCGTCGTATCCCGCTCCGCAGATTCCCGCCGCTTACAAAATTCCTTTCTAGGTGTACAATGCCGCCCGTTGGAGCTCCCGGGAAACCGCTCGGCTAGAAGATTTCCTTGGGGCTCACAGCACTGAGAGATAGCGCAGGGCCTTATAAAGGATGGCCTTGTTCCAACGATCCATTTCTTCCGGGGCTAACGTCTTACATTCACTCCACCGGGCGGCGCAGGCCAGCTGCTCCACCCGGTCGTTTTATGATTGGGCTCACGTTTCTTCCCGGCGATGGAGGAATCCCAGGGTGGCTTTGCCGGCGGATAGGCACTACACGGCGCGCATTCTCGAACGCAGAGACCTGGCGGACGACCTGTGGATAATTCGCATTAATCCCGGCGGCCCGTTCCCCTTCAAAGCCGGCCAATACGCCACACTGGGCCTCGATCATGAAGACAAACGCATCGAGCGCGCCTATTCCATCGTCTCGTCTCCCTACGAAACTGATTTCCTCGAGTTTTTCATCGAACTCGTTCCTCACGGCGAACTGACGCCGAAACTTTACAATCTCAAGCCTGGCGACACCCTGCTTTGTCGCAAAATTTCCAAGGGCCGCTTCACAATCGATCTTCGCAGCGGTCGCACCAATCATCTGCTTCTCGCAACGGTCACTGGCATCGCGCCTTTCGTCAGCTACATTCGAACGCTTTACACGGACTGGAAAAATGGCGGCAGCCCGATGCCCGGGCCGCACAAGTTCTATTGCATTCACGGCGGCAGCCGCTCGTGGGAGTTCGGCTACCGCGAAGAGCTGGAAAAAATTGCCGCCGAAGTGCCGTGGTTTAAGTACGTCGCCACCATCAGCCGCCCGTGGGAGAACGCGGATTGGAACGGCCAAACCGGCCGCGTGGACGATCTCGTTCGCATGTATATCAACGAGTGGCATTTGCAGCCCGCGGAAACGACCGGCTATCTTTGCGGCCATCCCAGCATGTGCGAGAACGGTCAGGGCATTCTTTCGCGCGCCGGATGGCAGAATGGCTCGACTTTCGAAGAAGTTTATTTCGTGCCGGGAAAAGAAGGCGGAGCCGACTAGATCGTGTCGATTCCAATAACGCACCAGCGAAAGACTCGTGCGTTCAATTCCGGTGTAGAATGCGCGCGGCAGACGGTCCAGTTTCGTGATTCAGTCTTGCATTAGTTCAGGTGGTTTGGAGGAAGCTTCATGATTGTCGGAGTCCCTCGGGAAACTTTTCCAGGAGAGCGGCGCGTCGCCATGGTGCCGGCCGTTATTCCGAGTCTCACAAAAGCCGGACTGGAAGTTGTAGTTGAGGCAGGTGCCGGTACCGCAGCCGGCTATCTCGATTCGGATTACGCCGCAAAGGGCGCCAAAATCGTGCCGACGCGCGCAGATGTATTCGGCACCGCCGATATCGTCGTTCAAGTCCTTTGCTACGGCTCGAACGACCGCACCGGCAAAGCCGACGTCCCCCTCTATCGCAACGGCCAAGCGCTTATCGGCTTCCTCCGCCCGCTCGGCTCGCTCGAGACTGTCCAGGAAATCGCTTCCAAGGGCATCACGTCGTTTTCCATTGAACTTATGCCGCGCACCACCCGCGCTCAAAGCATGGACGCCCTCTCATCCATGGCCACCATGTCCGGCTACAAAGCCGTCATCATGGCCGCCGACCGACTGCCCCGCATCTACCCGATGCTCACCACCGCCGCCGGCACGATCACTCCCGCGCGAGTCTTCATCATTGGCTGCGGCGTTGCCGGCCTCCAGGCTATCGCCACGGCAAAACGCCTCGGCGCCGTCGTCTCCGCGTATGACCTGCGCCCCGTTGTTAAAGAGCAAGTGCAGAGTCTCGGCGGCCGCTTCGTCGAAATCGCCGTCGAAGCTAAAGACGCGCAAGATGCGCGCGGCTATGCCACCGCCCAGGGCGAAGAGTTTTACAGAAAGCAACGCGAGCTTCTCGGCAAAGTCGTCGCGGAAAGCGATGTCGTCATCACCGCCGCCGTCATTCCCGGCAAGAAATCGCCGATCCTCGTCACAAAAGAGATGGTCGCAACCATGTCGCCCGGTTCGGTGATCGTCGACCTCGCGGCAGAACGCGGCGGCAATTGCGAACTCACCAAATCCGAGGAAGTCATCGTCGAGCATGCCGTCACGATCGACGGCACCATCAATCTCGCCAGTACGGTTCCCTATCACGCCAGCCAGATGTACGCGAAGAACGTCGCGACCTTCCTCGTGTACATGGTCAAGGAAGGCAAGCTCAAGCTCGACCCCGCAGACGAAATCGTTCGCGACACTTTGATCACCCAGGGCGGCGAAATCGTGAACGCTCGCCTTCGCGAAATCTACAAGCTTCCGGCGCTTGCCGCCAAATCTTAAGGAGGAATGGATGCCCGCGGATTTCATATCAAGTCTCTTTGTGTTCATCCTGGCTGCGTTTCTGGGGATCGAACTCATCAAACGCGTTTCGCCTTTGCTCCACACCCCGCTGATGTCCTTGACCAACGCCCTCGACGCTATCGTCGTGGTCGCGGCCATTATCATCGCCGGCCAGCATGAGACCAGCCTTTCCACCAAGCTCGGCCTCATCGCCGTCGCCGCTTCCTTCTCCAACATGGTCGGCGGCTTTCTCATCACCGACCGCATGCTCAGCATGTTCAAGACCGGCAAGGGGAAAAAGGCATGACCCCCGACCAAGTCTTGATGCTGATTGACTTCACTTATATCGCCGCGGTCGTCGGCTTCATTCTCTCTTTGAAGTGGCTGAGCTCGCCGGTCACCGCCATGCGCGGTGTGCTGATCGGCGAGATTGCCTCCGGCATCGCGGTCCTCGCCACGCTTTTCGACGCCCGCGTCACCGAACACAAGTGGATCATCATCGCGCTGATCATCGGCGCCGGCGTTGGCGTGCCTCTTGGCCTCGTCAAGATGACCGCCGTGCCTCAACGAACAGCCCTCAGCCACGCCTTCGGCGCTCTTTCCGCGGCTCTCATCGGTATCGCCGAATACTACGTCGCTGCACCCAACGTCCCGCGATTCGAAATGGCCGAGATCGGCCTCGAGGTTGTGATTGGTTCCCTCACGGTTACCGGCAGCCTTATCGCTGCGGGCAAACTGCAAGAGCTGAAGTGGATTCCTCAGCGCCCCATCGTCTATAAAGGCCAAAACTACGTCAGCTTAGCCGTTCTCGCTTCCGCGATAATCCTCATCATCGCTCTCGTCTTCCGTCCCGACCTGACATTCCTCTTTCCCATCATGGTCATAGTCGCGCTGATATTTGGAATCATGCTCGTCACTCCCATCGGCGGCGCGGACATGCCCACGGTCATCTCGCTGTTGAACTCCTACGCCGGCTTCTCCGCGGCGCTCCTCGGTTTCGTCCTCCAAAGCAAAGTGCTGGTTGTCGCTGGCGCACTCGACGGCGCTTCCGGCTTCATCCTCTCCGTCATCATGTGCAAGGCCATGAACCGCTCCTTTACCAACGTGCTCTTCGGCGCGTTCGGCCAAGTGCAAGTCGCCGCTGCCGGCGCGAAGGAAGAGCGCGTCGTCAAAAGCGCTTCTCCTGAAGACGCCGCGTCGATCCTCGCCTCCGCCAACAAAGTGGTCATCGTTCCCGGATACGGCATGGCCGTCGCTCAGGCCCAACACAAGGTTCGCGAGCTGTACGACGTTCTCACCAAGAAAGGCATCGACGTCCGCTTCGGCATTCACCCTGTTGCTGGTCGCATGCCCGGCCACATGAACGTCTTGCTCGCCGAAGCAGACATCCCCTACGACAAGCTCATGGAAATGGACGTCATCAACGGTGACTTGCCGCAAACCGACGTCGCCCTCATCATCGGTGCCAACGACGTCACCAATCCTGCCGCGCGCACCGATCAAGGCAGCCCCATCTACGGTATGCCCATCATCGACGTGGACAAAGCCCGCACCGTCATGGTCATCAAGCGCTCCATGGCCGCGGGCTTCGCGGGCATTGATAACCCGCTTTACTACCTTAATCAGACGCTCATGCTTTTCGGTGACGCCAAAAAATTTGTCACCGAAATCGTGCAAAGCCTTTCCGGCTCCGGCGGCCACTAGCGCGGAATATTCGCGCTGCACCATCGTTCGCATCCGGCGGCGTTCAGCTACTTCGCGTTGCAAACCAGCGTGTCGCAGTCGGCGGATTAGCCGTTTGCCAGGCTGGTATCGCACTCTTTGACATGTCGAGAGTACTCAGTGTTTTCCCTGATGTGGTACTGAGGTCTTTCATGGATTGCACCGGCGCGGCGACCTCGGCAAAGTTACTCCGATTGCATCGCACAGGGATCCTAGGCAAAACAAACGGCCGAACACCGCGGAAAGCAGCAGCCATGCCGAAGCTCAGTCCCAAGCCAGGTCTTGAGTTCAGCTCCGGCTGGCTTTTAGGCGCCGCTCAAGCGAGCGCAGCAAGTCGGCAAGGTGGCAGGAATGCAGTTGGAAACTGCTCAAATTGGCAGGAATGAACGAAGACTTCCGATAATCTTGGTGGTCAATCTGCTCCCGTTGGACAGCAAGAGTGTGCTACGGACGCAGCGAACTTACACCGACAACATCAGCCCGCACGGCATGCGCATTAACTCCGCGTTCGCTTGGAGTCCGGGCGAACAAGCAGAAATTACGCCGGTTAAGGGCGGTGTCACAATGCTCGGTCGTGTGGTTTATTGCCAGGAAATGCCCGACGGCCGCTATTTCATTGGTTTGAACTTTCCGCAGGCCGCCATTCCTTGGCCGATTTTGAAACGGTTTGATGGTCTGGCCTTGACTCTCAACCGCGACTGGAATTTCGCCGGGCCGCGGCTAGACCTCGTCCTGAACGCTTAACGCCAAAACGATCAGGGATCGCATCAGCATCTGCTCACTCCGACGGGATTCTTCATGGAAATTTCAGTCGGCGGGCGCGGAATTTCTCCGTGATCGTGATGCCCGCCGACTGTCTGCTCTCCTTCACGTCAAAGTAAGTGCCGCCTCTCGAGCGCGTCTCCTTAACTATTTTATAAACACAACCATCCTCTAAGTCCTTTGGAATGAACGCTTATGAAAACAAGGGGGATTCCGACACGCATCGCAGGTTTAGCAATTCGTTACTTCGGATTCGGACGCGCCGCCTTGACGGGTTGCCATCAGACCGCTCGTCATGGCCAGCCGCTGGCAGGACTGACTATTAGTCGAAGGTGATGATCACTTTTCCGCGCGCGTGTCCTTCTTCGATGTAGCTGATGGCTTCGCGGATTTTCGTCAAGGGGTAGCGCCTGTCAATGACCGGTGCGACCTTGCCGGATTTCACCATGTCGCCCACCAAAGCCAAGTCGGCGGTGTTGACGTTTGCCAGGATCCCGCTCAGTTTTTGGCTGCCGAACAACGACAGAAGCAATTGTTTCACCATGCGCGTCATGGGCCCGAGCATCCACTTATCGCTCGATCCTCCAGCCCCGACGTAAACGCCTCTCGGCTGCAACACGCGGCGGCATTCCGACAGCGAACGATTTCCTACGCAGTCGAGAATCATATCGAACCGTTCGCCTTCTTTGGTGAAGTCCTGCTGCGTGTAATCAATCACGCGCTCAGCTCCGATGGATCGCACCATCTCGACGTTTCGCGTGCTGCAAACTCCCGTCACCGTCGCGCCGAATGTCTTCGCGAGCTGTACGCCGAACGTCCCGACGCCTCCCGCCGCGCCGTTGACCAGGACTTTCTGCCCCGACTGCACGTTGCCCTTGTCCCGCAACGCCTGCAACGCCGTCAGCGCCGCAATCGGTATGGCGGCCGCTTGTTCCGCCGTGACGTTCTCCGGCCGCAAAGCCAATCTCGCCGTAGGCGCGCAGGCGTATTCTGCAAATGCTCCTTTGCAGCATCCGAAAACCTCGTCGCCCACTTTAAATTGCGTCACGTTCTTGCCGACAGCTTCCACTTGGCCCGCCACATCGGCGCCAAGTCGCGTGTCCTTGGGCCCGCGCAAGCCTCCCGCGGGAATCCGTATCGGATACGGATCACCCCGCATGAAGTGCCAGTCATACGGATTTACCGACGCCGCGCGGACTTTGATGAGAACTTCGTCCTCTTTGGGAACGAGTTTTTCGACATCAACAAATTGCACTACTTCCGGCGGACCGTACTTCGTGTACCTGGCAGCTTTCATCGCGCCCCTCGCGACCGAAAACGGTCGGTCGTTCCGAAGTGTTCGCTGTGCTCAGGCCCATAAGTATACGATGCGGTGAAGGAGGAAACGACGCTGACGGCTGCAAGTGCGGCGGTGGAATAGCGATTCAGGATTTGCCGGCGACAGCGGTGCCACAATCGCACTTCTGAAATATTTCTGCGGCCGTGCGCGAAGTGTCCTGCACAAATTGCCGGAAGTCTTCGGCGTTCACGTAGGAGTCATCACGAAAAAAGACCACCCAGGGGCCGGACGCCTGCACGTGCCAGTTCCGCTTGGGGTCTACTTGCATTAACGCCGCTCGGACATCCGTGGTAAAAACGCGGCGTGTTTCCGCGGTATTGTCCGACATCAGGTAAAAACGCTTCGCAAACTCCGGCTGGGTGTCAAACGACACGAGCCTCTCCTTGGTGTTTCCGGTAATCGTGAAATAATTCGACGTATTTTTCTCCTCGAGCTCGAATATCGGCAGCTTGTGCTCTGGACTCGAATACGCGGCAAAAGTTTGCGAATTCGTGTGGGTAACGGAACTTCCGTCGGAATCGTTCGAGTCATAGTCATATTGATAGTCGCCGATGAGGCCGTACACTCCCGAGGCGGTTCCCTCGATCGCAAACGAAACCGACCGCGACGGCTCCTTTCCTTCCTTGAAAAGAGGCGCTTGCAGCAAGTCGGCGTTTTTGATTTTCAATTTCCTGCCCACAACTTTCATTCCCATTTGTGGCGCGAGAGCAGTTAATTCGTCCAAGCGGCGAGCCTGATAGCGGGCGCCCCAAACATAGTAGCCAGCGAGCGCGGCGATGACGGCGACGAATACGATAAGTTTTGGAAGCGCTCTCATGGGAATGCTCCTTAACCTTGCGATGAGAAAATGCTTTACGGTTGCGGCTGATAGCCTTGGCCGTAGAGGATGCTGCCGTGCATGGCTATCCAGTCGAAAGACTGACCGTGACGCTGGTGCGCCGGCGCCACAAAACTGGTCACCACCTTCGAGCCATCTTGATAGTTGAGAAGGATGGTGTAGTCCTGAATGACGTACGTTCCGCCCATCGCCCGCGGATTGTTGAAGTGCGGGTTCGGCAAGATCAGCGTGTCCACGGCTCGCTGATCGAAAAACGTGCCATCAGGATTAAACTGAATTCCGTTGGGTTGTCCCCAATAGTAGACGCCGGAAAGACGCAATCCATTTGGTGGAGCGGAGGGCGAAAGAGAGTCGTATCCGCCCAACCCGCCGGCCTCGTTGTGGCCCAATTGATCGCGGTGGCCTGGATTGTCATTCCAGATCACGCTGATGTAGTTGCCATAATCTCGGTAACGGCCGACAAGCGCCTTGTCGGTTCGCGGATCGTTGACATAGGCATTCAGATCGAAGCCGGCGAGCCCGTTTTGCGGCAGGTAAATGACCGTACCGTTCGCGAAGAAAACCAGGAACCGAGGGTCGAACCCCAACGAGTAGGCTCGCTTGTGGAAGCTGGCGTAAACGCCGCTGAGCATGCCTTCGGGCAACTTCGCGCCGGAAGCGCCGGGGCTGCCAGATGAGTCTCCGTTGGCAGGTGCCGCCGACGGCTGGGAGGCGGACTCCGCAGCGCCGCCGGAATGATGCGCCTTATACATCTTGAAGACTTGCATGCCGAACGCATCCGGATTGGGCTGATTCGGCAATTGCAACAGCGCATTTAACATGTTCTGCTTGACTTGCTGCTGCTCGGCGGCGCTCGATTGCGCACGGTACACGGAAACCAACGAGAAATTCACATCGCTCATGATGACTTGCGACGTGAACATGTCGGATCCGCCGGCGTTCCAGTCGCTGATCAGATGCTTTAGCACGATGTCCTTTTCGGCTTGCGACAATTTCATGTCATAGACCCATTCCATGGTGTTGACGTAGTGCTCGACGACGAGTTCGGTCAGCGGCTCGGGACCGATCGTGAAGGTATGTTTCATTTTTTCGGCGTCCGTCTTAGGCCCGGATTCGGCGGGGGCATTTTGAGATGGCGAAGCGGCTCGCGCGGCAGGAACGGCGTGCGCAGCGGAATCGCTTGGCGTCGCGACCGGATTTTTGTGGACCGCGGAGCTATTCTGCGCGGTAGAAGCACTGTTCCTGTCGCGCGGCGAACGGAATTGCACGCCGCCATGGTTCAGAGACTGAACATTTGCGGCGGCGGTAAGCGCGAAGAGCACGATCAGGCTGAATAGGATCCTTGACAAACTCGAAAAGCGCATGCAAGTACCTCTAGAGATGGATTCGTATTTTTCCGGCGAAATGGCTCAGACATCCGAGGTTGGAAAGTACCATGGCGGGTGTTCTCCGAGAGTGTAAAGCCGCGCCATGGGTTGTTCTGTGAGCTGAGTACTTAGCGTAGAATGCCGCGGCGCGGTGAGGCGATGCTAGCCGTAGTCCTGCGCGAAATGAGCCTGGAGAATCGAATGACGACAGACGGCCAGCCAGCACAAGGCGGCTTCGAAGTTGCATCGAGGAACGCAGCGTCCAACAGCATCTCCCGAGCGACGCGAGAGGACGCATATAGCCCGTTACAAACGGAGAGATGGAGCTCCGGAACGCGAATTGCGTTTCGGTTCGTCTTCGTATATTTCGGCGTGTACTGCTGCACGACGCAAATTCTGGGCTCGATGTTTCCAATCCCGAAAGTCAACATTCCGGACCTGGGAACGCTAACGCCATTGCGGCAGATAGTCTTTTGGACGGCGGCGCACGTTTTCCGCGTCAAGTCGCAACTGATCTATGAAGGCAGCGGGAGCGGCGACAAAACTTTCGACTGGGTGCAGGTTGCGTGTTTCCTCACGATCGCCGCGATCGCAACGGTGATCTGGTCTCTGCTCGACCGCAAGCGTGAAAATTACGTCACGCTTCATAAGTGGTTCCGATTGTTTGTGCGCTTCGCGCTTGCCGGGCAAATGCTCGCGTACGGGTTCGCGAAGCTCGTTCCGCTCCAGATGCCGTTTCCCTTCTTGACGCGGTTGCTCGAGCCGTACGGCAGATTTTCTCCGATGGGCGTGTTGTGGGCTGCCATTGGAGCCTCACCGGCGTATCAAATTTTCGCCGGCTGCGCGGAGGCACTGGGCGGCCTGCTGCTCTTTCTGCCGCGCACAACGCTTTTCGGCGCGCTGATTTGCCTCGCGGACTTGATTCAGGTGTTCATGCTGAACATGACGTACGACGTGCCGGTCAAGCTGCTTTCGTTTCACCTGATATTGCTGGTACTGTTCCTTTTGGCGCCGGATTTCCGGAGGATTGTAAAGTTTTTCTTCGGCAGTAGTGCGGTGCAACCAGCCTCGCATCCACCGATTGCGCGCTCGCAACAAGCGAACCGTGTCGCATTCGCGCTGCAGTTGGCATTCGGCTTAGCTCTCGTGGCGGGCAACGCGTATGGGAGTTGGGAAGGCTGGCACCAATACGGCGGGGGGCGGGAAAAGCCTGCGCTCTACGGAATCTGGGATGTCGAAGAGATGTCCGTTGACGGACAAATTCGCTCCCCGCTGCTGAACGACTACGATCGCTGGCGACGCGTGATTTTCGACTTCCCGACTTATGTCGCATTTCAACGCATGAACGATTCCTTCCCCGGATACACCGCGGTATACGAAAAAGACCAGAAGACCATCACACTTACGAACGGTGCCGACAAGAATTGGAAAGGAAGCCTCACGTACCAGCGCGAAGGCCAGGAACAGTTGACGCTGGACGGCGAAATGGGGAACCACAAAGTGCGCATGCGGCTGCACCGCGTCGACCACACGAAATTCATGCTGCCGAGCCGCGGATTTCATTGGGTGCAGGAATATCCATTCAACCGGTAGCGCATCTCGCGCGAAAAATATCCAATTCACCGAATTTCAGTTCGCAATTGCTACGTTTCTCGCCGCAAACACGGCGTTTCCTTGTGGGCCAGATTGGAATAGAATCGGAGCGAAATACCGGGGAGGGACGATGCGTGCAGACCGCGTGGAAATGTCCTGGGATACCGGAAAGTCGGATTGGGTAGTGCGCATTGAAAGCGGCGACGAGGTGATACGCCGCCACTATAAGGCGCCAAAGAGCGCGGATGAAAACGCGCTGCGTGCGGCGGCCCAAACGACCGTGAAGGAAGAAGGCTACGAGACAGACGCCGCGGCAGTGAGCATCCGGCGCTAGCCGCGGCTTGCCGCTCGCAACTGGTTAAGCATGGTGTCCGCGAGAAGAGTGGCTCGGTGTCACTGCGCGTGATGCGGCCGCCGCCGTCGCGCCTTGCATTGCGGCGCTACTGATCGTCCTCCGTGATCGTCATGGCTTTGAGCGAGGCCGCGGCCTGATTCAACTCATCGCTCGAATACGCATACAAATCGATGTTGATCAGATAAGCGCCGGCGATGGTCTGCACCAACGACTCGTAGACGTGAATGGCGCCGACGGCATGCTCGAAGTCCGCGCGGAAGAATCGGTGTTTGTTCACTTCGAACATGGAGACTTCGCCGATCACTTTCATTCCCGCGGCAGTGGCGCGGCTGGAAACGAGCTGTTCGAACGCGTCGGGATTGATTTCCTCGAGCCGCGTGGGATTCGCCATGATGCGAATGGATGGCAAGTCATAGTGCTGGCCGTCCCAGTTGCCTTTGCGGGAGGCGTAAAATACGACTTTGGGAGTATTGATGAGCAGAGAATTGGCCAACTCAGGCCGCTGCTGGAGAATGGAAGCTTTGGCAGCGGCTTCGGAGCGCTCGTTGACGGAATGCAGTTGATCGGGTGAAGCCGCAATCCAGCCCTTCGGAAATTCGTAAGCGACGCCGAGCTCCTTGTTCCTATAGACGGCGCCGGAAACATAACCACGTTCGACGCCCTCATATCGGGACAACGGAGCAGCGTCGGCGGTTGCTGAATTCTTTGCTGCGGAACTCGCAGCAGCGGCGTTGGCAGTTGCGGAGGGTTGCGACGTTGCGCCAGTGTTTGGCGGTGCGGACGATATAGACGCGGCTGACGCGGAGGCACGTGATTCCGCAGTCGCAGCTGCCGCAAGTTTGGGGTCGGACTTGCGTTTCAGCGCGCTGCCAAGCGCTTCTTCGAGATCGGACTGGGTGTCCGTTCCATAGCCGGATTGGCGATAGCGAATCACGCCGTCCTTATCCAAGACGATATACGTGGGAAACGATTCGATGTTGAACGCCGTCTGCATCGTGCCATCAAGGTCCAGAAATTCCGACCAGGTCATCTGCTGCGCTTTGAGAAAAGTGCGCCAAACCTCTTCGTCGTCATCGGAGCTGATGCCGATAATCTGCACGTCCTTCCCGGCAAACTTTTTCTGAAGCGCGCGAACGCTGGGGATGGATTCGCGGCACGGCGGGCACCACGTACCCCAAAAATCGAGCAGAACGACTTTGCCGCGCAGCGAAGCGTTGGAAACGTTCTCGTGCTCTTCGGTGGTAAACGCAAAATCCGGCGCGAAAGGAGCGCGAGCGCGCACCGGGCTGGCGATGATACGGCGAGCTTCGGCGACGGTTTTTGGGTCCGCATTGGGTAAGCCAACGTAGGTGTTCAGTTCGGTGATGCCCTCGGGATCGCGCTCTTGCTTGAGCAGGACAACGCCCAGGTCGAAGTGGGGCACAGCTGCGGACGCATCGAGCGTCAAGGCCTGGCGAAGCTCGTCTTCCGCTTCTTTCAATTTTTTGTCGGAGGGCTTGCCGGACATTTGCGTCAGCAGCGTGGCGCGAAAAAGATGCGCGCCGGCAGCAGAGGTCTTATCGTCGCCGGCCACTTTTGCGGCGCGCTTGGCGTCCTCGAGCGCGGTGGAGAAATCGCCCAGTTTGCGTTCGACGGTGGCGAGCTTCAGATAGCAAGAGGCCGAGGAGTGTTTACAGAGCTTGTCGGCTTTGTGGTAGGCATCGAGAGCTAAATCGAATTTCTTGCGGGATTGGTAGAGGTCACCCTGGGACATGGCTTCGGAAAACGGATCCGCGGAGGCTCTGGCCTGGGCATGCGCGGAAGAAAGCACGGAGAGAAACGCGACCAGCGAGAAGGCAACACGGTACATAGCGGCCTCCGGCACAATGTACGAACCGTCGTATAGAACGACTATACCACCAGTGGACGTAGCGCGGGAGGTAGAGGATTCAGATCATTGCCGAGGAACGTCGATTCGAACGCCGTCCAGGAATTGGGCGACGCGCTGCAATTCTTCGGGCGACTGCGCGTAAATATCAATCCAGAACTCCCAGTCACCGATGGGCGTGAACAACTCGGATTCATACGCGTCGTGAGAATCGCTGGCCGCCGCAAGGTCGGCGCGGAAAAACGGATGGCCGCCGAGAGTAGTCCGAGATGGTTCGCCCAGCAATTTCTGTCCAGACTGTGTGGCCAAGTCGCGCGTATGGGCTTTGAACTTGTCGAACGTTAGTCCACCGCGGCGGGCAGTAAACACCCTCATTTCCACGGAAGGGACGGTGGTGTGGCGACCGTCCCACTTCCCCGCTTGGGACGCGTAGAAAATGTATTTCACGACCGGCGGATGCAGCCAGCCGGTGGCTTGCACGGTTTCCGGTGCGAGAATGGTTTCCGTGGCCCGCCTGGCGCGCTCTTCGTTGATTGCGTGAAGCGCATCGAAAGATACTGCGACCAGTCCGCTCGGCGTCTGGAACGAAAGGCCGAGGGCTGAGTTTTTATAAACGCCGGCGGAGACGACTCCGCCTTCAACGCTCTCGAACTTTGATTGAGGGCGCGCGCAAGCGAGCAGGAGCAGGGCTACTGCGAACACTCCGCGACGCATGGGACCTCCACTAAGGGCAGCCTGACGGTTTGGGGACTATAGCACTACAGCGACTGGCGCGGGCCGGGTGACTAACTCTAACAGGTGGGCAACGCCCGTGCGGACGGGCGGTTGGACATATATTTCGGGGGTGTTAAAATCGCGAGGGAACGCTATGCCCACCAAAACACTGTACGAAAAGATTTGGGATTCGCACGTAGTGCACGAGGAGCCGGGCAAACCGGCTCTTATTTATATTGACCGGCATTTGATCCACGAAGGGACGTCGCCACAGGCGTTCGCGGGGTTGAGAGCGGAAGGGCGCAAAGTGCGCCGGCCGGATTTGACGTTTGCGGTGATGGACCACAGCGTCCCGACCACGGAAAAGGACCGCCTCCTGCCAATTGTGGATACCGATGCGCGGCTGCAGTTCGAAGCACTCGAGAAGAATTGCCGGGAAACGGGTGTGCGGCTGTTCGACATGAACAGCCGTAATCAGGGCATCGTGCACATTATCGGGCCGGAATTGGGAATTACGCAGCCGGGGCAGACGATTGTTTGTGGAGATAGCCACACTTCGACGCACGGCGCGTTCGGCACGCTGGCTTTTGGCATCGGTACGAGCGAAGTGGAGCACGTGCTGGCCACGCAGTGCCTGGTGCAATCGCGCAGCAAAACGCTGCACATTGTAGTCAATGGCAAGCGGCCGAAGGGCGTGACGGCGAAGGACATCATTCTGGCGATCATTGGGAAAATCGGGATCAGCGGCGGCAATGGCCACGTCGCCGAGTACGCCGGCGAAGCGATTCGCGAATTGAGCATGGACGGGCGCATGACCGTTTGCAACATGACCATTGAAGGCGGAGCGCGCGCGGGGATGGTCGCGCCGGACGAAACGACGTTCGCGTTCATGGAAGGACGGCCGTTTGTGCCGCGCGGGAAGGCGTTCCAGGAGGCGGTCGAGCGGTGGAAGACGCTGAAGAGCGATGCCGGCGCGAAGTTTGACATGACGGTGGAATTGCAAGCGGAACAGCTTGCGCCGCAGGTGACGTGGGGAACGAATCCGGGGATGGTGACGAGCGTGACGGGGCGCGTGCCTGAGCCGGGCGCGTTCAAGGATCCGAACGATCAGAAAGCCACGGAGAGCGCGCTGAAATACATGGGATTGAAAGCGGGTACGCCGATTGTGGACATTCCTGTGGACCGCGTATTCATTGGGTCTTGCACAAATTCGCGGCTTGATGATTTGCGTGCCGCGGCGCATTTGGTTGCTGGCAAGCACGTTGCGCACAGCATCAAGCAGGCGTTGATTGTGCCGGGTTCGCGAGGGATTAAAGCGCAAGCGGAGAAGGAAGGACTCGACAAGATTTTCCGCGAGGCCGGCTTTGAGTGGCGCGATGCGGGTTGCAGCATGTGCATCGGGATGAATGCAGATGTGCTGCCGGCTCACGAGCGCAGCGCCAGCACCTCCAACCGCAATTTTGAAGGCCGCCAGGGCAAGGACAGCCGGACGCATTTGGTCAGCCCCGTAATGGCCGCAGCAGCAGCCATCGCCGGACATTTCGTCGATGTCCGCCAATTCGACATCGCCTCGGTCGAGTAAGCCGGATAGATCGGAAACCTCGTGAGTAGCGTCAAAAGTCCCGAAGAGAAGAAGCGCCTTAGTCTCAAGCACGACCGACGCAACGTCTTCCGGGAAAATTCCAAAGCAAGCAGGAAGAACGTCGCGAAGGGCAAACAGCGCCGATTGATGAATGAACGTCGGAAGATCGCTCAGTTGCTTGGCAAGCTGACCGGTGAACTCGACGACGATGTGATTTCTGCCGCCGAACTTCGAATCAAGTCGACAGTTACTCAAAATAAGCACCGTGGTTTTGAGAAGACACCGGACAAGCCGCTGGGTGAAGTCATTCAACGAAAACTGCAGAGGCGGCGTGAGAAGGGAATGTTAGGGGTATGACTAATGGAACCGTTTAATACGCATACGGGAATGGTGGCGCCGCTGGACCGCGTGAATGTGGACACGGATCAGATGGTGCCGAAGCAGTTTTTGAAGGCGCTGACGCGGCAAGGATTCGGGCGGATTTTGTTTTACGATTGGCGCTACCTGCCGGGGGAGAAGCCGAATTCGGAGTTCGTGCTGAATTTTCCGCGCTACGAAGGCGCTTCGATTCTGCTGGCGCGCGCGAATTTCGGATGCGGCTCGAGCCGCGAGCATGCGCCGTGGGGCGTGAAAGATTACGGCTTCCGCGTCATCATCGCGCCGAGCTACGCCGACATTTTTTACAACAATTGCTTCAAGAACGGGATTTTGCCCGCTTCCCTTTCCGAGGAGCAGGTCGAGGAACTCTTCCAGCGCACAGAAAAAGAAGTCGGTTACCAGCTGACGGTGAACCTGCCGAACCAAACGATCGCGGACCGGCACGGGCTGATGTTCCGGTTCGATTTGGCGCCGTCGCGCAAAGAAGTTCTGCTCAAGGGCTTGGACGACATTGGCACTTCGCTGCAGCACGCCGCGGAGATTGCCACATACGAGCAAGCGCACGCCGCTACAGCCACGATGTACGAGCCAGTGGACATCAAGAACTACGCCAACGGCCGATAAGAAGCTAAGGCCCGCTTCGTCGCCTTTACATTCAGCGGTTGAGCCTCACAATCCATTTACGTAACCTCGTGCTCTTCGTGTCGCCGTTCTGGAGCACCGGACATCACCTAACTCTGCATTCTGCGCTCGTAAGTCTTTTGAAACGCTACGTTTACGCTCCGAATTTGACCTAACCAGCTATTCACTCTCCGAACTAAACCCTTTGGAATGATATCTTTCGCAGACCCCCTTAGATAAATCCTTTAGAATCACATCTTTTCAAAAAAGTGGGGAGGGGTGGGGGTGCCACCGCCACATTGAACCTCCCGAAAAAGGCAAAACGGGGAGAGCCGATGGGCTCTCCCCGTTTTTTGCGGCGAGTCGTTGAAATTCGCCGGAAGAGTTTAGAACGTGAAGCGCAAGCCGAACTGCATCGCACGCGGGTTGTTGCCTTGGCCGGTGATCGCGCCGAACGTGGAAGCAGTCGTTGGATCGACGCCAAGGCCAGTCTGCGCATCGCCCGATGCGGGGTCGGCAAACACTGGGTGGTTGAACACGTTGGTGACGACGTATTCAAACTGCAAGCCAAACCGCTCCTTCAACTTGATGTCTTTCACCAAGCGCATATCAAGGTTCCAGTACGGCAGGCCGCGGAACACGCCGACGCCGCCGGTGTTGTTGTCGAGGCCGAGAATGCCCGGACGCAGCGAAGCGAGCACGCCGACGGGGTCAGCAAACATATTGTACTCACCCTGAGCCGGAGCGCCGGTTGGATCGATGGCGTGGAGAGAGGAATTCCCTCCGCCGTACGCTTTGGTCAAAACGCAGTTTTCGGTGGTGAAGAAGTTGGCTCCATCCCCCGCGCCAAACTGCTGCGCACCGGTGAACGTGCCGCAACCGAGCGGCTGGCCGCTGCCGATGGCCAGAATCGGAGCCAAGGACCAACCACCCGCGATGCGACCAATGAGGCCCTGCTGCCCCTTGTACCACGGTTCCGTAATCATCGCGTAGGTGTTGAACACGAACTTGCGGTCGAAGGTCTGGAGTCCGTACCCATTGTTCAGGTTGTAGGGATCGTTCACCGTGTACTCGCTCGTGGCCTGAACCAGCGCGCCGGTGCCAAGAGCCTTGCTGTAAGTTAGGTTCTCCTGGAGGGTGATGCCGTGCCAGTTGTTCACGCGCATGGAAACGAATCCGCCGTTGTAGTTGCCATGACCGATGCTGGCATTGACGCCGACGCCAGAGGTCATCTGGCCGCTGCCACCAAAGGCTTGTCCGGGGATGGGAGTGTTCAGCATGCTGCGGGGGAAGTTGAAGTGACCGTTGTCTAGATCGCTCCACATGCTCCAAACGCTCTGTGTGGCGAGGTTCCCTTCCTCGTTGAACACGACGGCTGCGGTGCAGCTGGCAAAGCCGGAACAGTACGCTGAACTGGCACCGCCCAAGGCGGTTTCGAAGAACGGCTGGACCGGGAAGGCATTGGCGTACGCAATCTGCGCGGCTTTGGTGCCTGGAAATGCCGCACCACAAGCTGCGAAAGATGTGGCGCAACCAAGCTGTGTTTCCAGCGCCGCGTAGGCCTTTGCGAATGTTTGCCCACCCTGAGTCATCATGTAAGGTACGGAATTGATGTTAACCGGCTGATACTCGTGCGTGATCCTGCGGCCGATATAGCCCACTTCCAAGAGAACCTTTGGAGTGATCTGCCGCTGGAGCGTCAGGTCGAAAGAATCCACCACGTTTGGCCGGAAATGCGGATCAAGCGCTTCGCCCGCGCCAGACGCGACGCTGTTATATCCCGGGAAAGTGGGCTGGGGCAGCGTCGGAGACGCAGCGGGTATGGGGGCGTTGAAGCCGTCGAACCCTTTTGTTGGATCTCCGACGCGGAACGCGTTGAGGATCGTGGGGTTGGTCGGGCCGCAAGCACCAGTATTAAAGTTCTGACGGCACTGAACGGCCTGGATCAATCCGGTGCCCAGCAGTGGGACGAGGACCAAATCTACACCGTTGAGGCGCCCATAGACACGACTGTAGCCGCCTCGGACCACGGTCTTACTGCCGCCGAATACCTTGCCGAGAAGCCCATCCGAGTAATTGGGATTCCAGGCAGCTGCAACTCGGGGACTGAACGAGCCGTAGAACGGCAGATAGGGGTATTTCTGCCCATTGCCGGTGTTACCCACCAGGGCGAAGCCGATTTCGGGGTTATAGACCTGCCCCTGAAGCGCTGCGGCTTCCCTCTGCGCGATATACGTCAGCGTGTCCAATTGCTGGCCGCTGGAGTCAACAAGCTCGATCTGTTTGCCGGCAGCCTCGGTCGGAGGCATCTCGAGAGTCCAGCCCAAGCCGTAAGTCAAAGTGAAAGACGGCTTCAGGTGCCAGGAATCGCTGAAGTACACGTTGTAATAAGGAATAGTGCTCTGGTCAAAAGCATGCGTGAGCGGGGGATTGAGGGCCAGATTCGAGCCGGACCGGGTGTACGCGATCTGCGCATCCGTCACGATGCCGAGAAGAGCAGCAGCGTCGCGCCCCCAAGTCTTCGAATTGACGCCGGCAGGATTCGTAGACGAGAAGTCCACGCGACCGCCGCCCGACGAGTCCCCGAGCTGGTACGTCGGCTGGTAATTGATGCCGCCGCCGTTGTCGGAACGCTGGTGATAGTCCCAATTGCGCTGGTAGGCGCCGCCGAACGTGAAGAGGTGGTTGCCCTTCAGCATGCTCCAATCGTCACGGAGAAAGCTGTCGTGGCCATCCCAGAAACGGGTGCGGACGCTTTGGGTGTTGACGTTGTAAGGCGCCAGCACCTTGGTGGAACTCTCTCCGAGCGGCTCGAGGGCCCCGCCAAGCTGGGAGAACTGCACGATGCCTCCTGGGTCGCCCCAAGCCCAAAAATTCCTGAGGAAGCTGTAGTGCAAGTCATTCGTGGTGTTCGAGGTCACGTTAGTCGTCAGACCCAGGACGATGTACCACGGTTGCTGCGGGCGGTTCGAGAGAGACGAGGGAGTACCGAGCGTGTCGCCCGGGAAGAAGCCGCCGACGTCCACTTGGTTGGTGGTGGCGCGGTGCAGCGTGTAGTAGCGGTACGCCGCGTTGAAGTGCCACTTCGAGCCGAAGTCATGGTCGAGGCGGGCGACGCCGAAATTGGACGTCTGCGGAATCGCGATGTTCGACTTGTAACCGACTTCATTGACTCCGTCGCATGTAGAGCCGGGACCGATGACGCTACAGTTGGGGTCGTTCCCGATCGGTTCGTACTTGCTCCACAGTTGAGAAACCAATGGATTGAGTCCGAGGCCTCGGGGGTCACACGCGGAGGTCCCGCTGGCGCCGCAGTTCGTGCCGTTATTCAGGTTGTAATTCACGCCGGCAAAGGTAAGGATCCCGGCTCGCATATTCGCGCTGGGAACCGCGACTTCATACGTCGCAGAATTGTTCCAGCGGAAGCCTTCGTAGTTGGCGAAGAAATAGGTTTTTCCGCCAAGGATGTTCTTGGAAATTATCGGGCCGCCGCCGGAAGCGCCAAAGCGGTTGTAGTGATAGGATGGCTTCGGGAACGGCTTGTACACGCCGCCAACCACCTGTCCAAGATTGTTGTCCCAGGTGTTCGCGTTGAAGCCGTTGTCAAAATAATATTCGTATGCGGTTCCGTGCCACTGATTGGTGCCGCGCTTGGTGACCACCTGAACTTCTGCGCCGGCTGAGCTGTTAAAGTCCGCTGTCTGGTTGGCGGTGTTGACCTTGTACTCCTCAACGCTATCGATCGGTGTGGGCATGACACCGGTGGGGCCGCCGCCAACCATCCCGCCCGTCGGATCGCCCGCGAAGCTGGGCGTATAAACGTTCATACTGCCGTCCATGTCGTTCGTGTTGTTGCCACCGTCGAGCATAAACGAGCTTTGGTCAACGACCGCGCCGGCCACGCTGCCATCGGGCGAAACGCCAGGCTGCAAGGTCACGAATGTCGCCGCGTCACGCTGAATCGTTGGGAGATTCTGTAAAGTGTCGCCGCCGATGGTGTTACCTACGGTGGCGTTCAAGGTCTGGAGTTCGGCGCCGGTGGAGGCGCTGACTTCCACAGTTTCCGCAACGGAACCAATTTCCAGGGTGATGTTGAGCGTGAGGGACAGGCCGACCTGCACGACCTGATCAACGACCTTGGAAACGCGAAAACCGGTCTTGTTTACCGAGACGTTGTACGTTCCCGGATTAACGTCCACAAAAATGTAACGACCCGCTTCGTTTGTCGTCGCCGAGCGAGCAATACTTGTGGCCTTGTCCGTGAGAGTTACCGCCGCGCTAGCGACAGCTGCACCCTGTGCGTCAGTAACAGTACCTACTACCGAGCCAGTGCTCGCGGACTGAGCAAAGAGCGCGGTAGGAGCCGAAGCGGCAAAACAGAACAGCACAGCTAAGAGCAGAGCCAAACGCTTACTTGACATTCAACTACCTCCTGGATGGGCCTTTGCGACCCGCGACCACCTGAGCGAACCAGCGACCCAAAGGGCCTAGGAACGACCAAACTGCGTACCAAAAACCAAAAAGAATAGAACTTTGAAACGGGCAATCAATCGAAATTGGATCTGCAGCCGCTTATGCAAGCACATTACCAAGTGGATTGAGCTAAATAACTCCAATGGGCTCTATAAATTATCTAAGATTGAGGTAAAACTGACGAAGGCGTTAGATACGCGAGTCCATAGAATACTATGCACTTTCATAGGAGGCTGGTACTGGAACCTGCTTGCTTCGAGGACGCAAGAATGCTGGAAGGTAGGCTTCGGAAAAATAATACGGAGCCCAACATTACATCTGCCTGATGCCCACGGCTAAACGAAACTGTTGGGTATGCCGACACGACCGGATGAACCGTCAAAACGTGCCCCTCAGCTACAAAGTGAACGGGGGCCGGTTGCCCGGCCCCCGTTCACGCCTAAGATTTGCGCCCGGTTCTAGAAGAAGAACCGCAGACCAAGTTCGATCTGGCGCGGGCTGTTAAACTGGCCGCCTAGAACGCCAAACCCGGCTGGGTTTTGGAGGTCGAGTCCGGCCGAACCGTACTGGCCCGGATCGCTGAACTCCATGTGGTTAAGCGCGTTCAGGAACTGTGCATAGAACGTAACGCCGAAGCGCTCGGTGATTGCGGTGGTCTTGGCCAAGGTGAAGTCCAAGTTCCAGCGACGTTGTCCGTAAAGCGGACCAAGATCGTTCGCGCGACCGTCGATGCCGAGCACCAACGGCCGGAACATGTTGTACACGGCTTGGGGATTGGAATACAAGTTGACTCCAGCGCCGCCGTTTGCCGGGTCGCCCTGCGAACCGATTCCGCCGGTCGACGTAACGCCGAAGTGGGGAGACCGGCTTATGGCACCAACGTTGGTGCCCTGCAGCGGTACCATGCCGGAGCACCAGGGCACGTTACCTTGCCCGAACTCGTCACACGAGCCGGTGTAGGTTTCCATCACCAGGCCACTATTCCACTGCAAGATCGGGGCAAATTGCCAGCCGCCGACGACGCGGTCCAGAATACTGTTGTGCGGGTCCAGCCATTTATTCTTGCCGAAGGGCAAGGCGTACGTGCCGAGCATGTTGAAGACCCAGCGGGTGTCGAAAGGAGCTGGTCCGTAGTCATACCGGAGGTCGAAGGGTACGGACGGATTGGCCTGCGTGAACTCCTGGTTGATGCCTACCGTGGACAGTGTGTGGGACCAGGTCAGGTTGGCATTGAAAGTAAGGCCGTGGCCGGTGCGTTTCTGAAACCTGAGGATACCGGCCTGGTAGTTCGAGAAGCCAGCGGTCGTGTTGCCAATCATGGAGTTGTAGCCCTGCAGATCCGCTGGAAGAGCGGTTCCAAAGGCCGTCCATGCGCAGCCATTCGGCGTTGTCGTTGGATTTGCTACGCAAGGAGTGCCAGCGTCTAAATCCTGAAACAAACCATACACGTATTCTGTGGTGATATTGCCGGTCCCACTGGCGCCTTCATTGGCCAAAACCGCGCTTGAGCAGTTCGTGAAGCCCCCGCAGTAGGCTGAACCCTTCAGGGCGTTCTCAAAGAAGGGTTGCGGCGCGATGGTCTTCTGGCCAGCTTGATCGGCTTTCCAAAGCGCGGCGTACGCCTGTGCAAAGCTCTGTCCGCCGAGCGTCATCATCCAAGGAACGTTGTTGAGGTCGAGGCCCTGATAGAGATGTTTGGACCATTTGCCGACGTAGGCCAGTTCGACGAGCATATTGTCTGGCAACTCCCGCTGGATACCAAGTGTAACTTGGTTGTTCGCCCCGGGCCGCCAGTTCTGGTCCAGGAACGAGATGTTGGAACCGGCAGGAGAATTGACGCCAGGCTCGGCCGGAATGGGAAGATTTTGCTGGACCGTCGGGAACGGTCCGGTGTTGCCGTCGATGCCGACGCGAAACGCGTTGGTCGGATTGGTTTGGGAGCTGCCGTTACAATTGCCATTCGTGCCGGCCCCGGTGCAGCGAATGGTTTGGCCGAAACCGTAGCCGAGAAGCGGCACAAGGACGAGGTCCACGCCATTGTTGCGGTCGTAAATCCGAGCAAAGCCGGCGCGAATGACGGTTTTGTTCTGCCCGAAAATCTTCTGCAGGATTCCGTTCTGGAACTTGGGATTCCAGGCCACGGAGACGCGCGGGCTGAAACCGCCGTAGTACGGATTAAAGGGGTACTTAGGATGACCACCCACAGCGCCGATCGGTTCAAATCCGATGACGGGGTTGTACACCTGGCCCTTCAGAGCCATGTTGACCGTGTTCTGGAGATAAGCCTGCGTGTCGATTTGGCTGCCGCTCGAGTCCACCGCAACATCCTGGACACCGTTTATTTCGTAAGGCGGCATCTGCGTGCCCCACTCCAATCCGTAGTTCAAAGTCAGGCTGGGCTTGATTTTCCAGGAATCGTTGTAATAGAGGCTGTAGCTATCAATGAGCGACGTGTCGGAGAAGGTTTTGGCTCCGGTCAAATGAAAGTCGCTTCCGCCACGGACAAAGAGTTGCGCGGAAGTTCCGAGAATGCCAAGGGTCTGAGAGTATAAGTTGTCCCAGTTGCCGTTATTGTTGCTTGGCATACCTGCTGGGCGGTTGTCGGCCGAAGTTTTGGTCCCGCCGCGATTAAGTTGATAAACCAGTTCGGGAAGACCTGCGACAACCTGGTCGTCGCGAACATGGTGATCCCACCAGTGCACGATCGTGCCACCGAATTGAAAATAGTGTGTTCCCTTCACCCAGCTGAGGGTGTCGTTATAGTTCCAGTCATGGCCGTCCCACACGCGATTACGAGCGTCCTGTGTGTCCATGTTCAAAGGGCACATGCAGCCGTAGTGGGAGTCAGAGAACTCAATTCCCGCGGGAACGGTGGACAGCGCGTTCGTCACACCTTGTCTCAGCCACTGCCAATCATTCAGGAGATAGCTGATGTGAAACTCGTTGATCAGGTTCGGAGTGAGCGTACCCGTAAGTCCTGCGACAAAGTATCGCGGGTCGACCGGATTATTGGACGCGGACGCTGGCACGCCAAACTTGTCGCCAGGCAACAGGCCGCCGATATCAATCTGGTTGGTGCTGGGATTGACTTCGCGATCGATGCGATAGGAAAGATAAGCGTGCCATTTGGAGCCAAAGTCGTGGTCGAGGCGGAAGGCACCGTAGTCTGTCCGCACGGGGAGAGACAGCGGCGCTTGGAATCCCTCCGTGTTCAGGCTGTCTCCGGCGCAAGATTGACAGTTAGGCATCGGAACGAACTTGTTCCAGAAATTCTGAACGAGCGGGTCGATGCCGATGCCACGAGGATCGCAAACGCCGGTTGGGTTGGTGGTCGTCACGTTACAATCGGTGGAAGTAGCTAAGTTCTCTTGATGCACGGCACCGGTCGAATCTCGCCATTGAAGGATGCCCTTCCTCATTAATTGTGAAGGAACAGTCCAGGTAAGGACACTGGCTACACCCGGGAAGCGCCGGCCTTCGTAGAAAGCATAGAAGTAAGTTTTGCCGCCGAGAATGCTCTTCGGGATGAGCGGCCCGCCGACGCTGCCGCCAAAGCGATTGTCATGGAACTTGACTTTGGGATTGCCGAGGCGGTTATCGTTCCAATCGTTGGCGTTCAGAAGTTGGCTTTGGTAGTAGTCGTAAGCGGAGCCGTGGAAGTTGTTTGAACCGCGCTTGGTCACCATCATAACCTGGCCGCCGGCGGAAGAGAAGAAGTCGGCGGTTTGGTTGTTGGTGGCGACTTTGAATTCCTCGATGCTTTCGACGGGAGTGGGAATGGCGCCGCGACCCCCAACGCCGTTGTTGGTGTAGTTGTTGTCGCCTTCGAGGTCACTGGTGACGTTGCCGCCGTCAAGCATATAAGTGTTCTGGTCGCTCATAGAGCCGGCGACCTGCCCGCCGTAGATATCGCCTCCGCCAACTGCCGGAGCCGTGGCGGGCTGGAGCGTAAGGAAGGAACTGGCGTCACGATTGAGATTGGGCAGAGTGAGAAGAACTTCAGCGGTGACCGTGCTGCCCATGGTGGCGTTTTCCGTTTGCAGTTCAGCGCCACGCACAGCGGTAACTTCAACGGTCTGGGAAACCGTGCCGACTTCCATGGTGATATTCAAGGTGAGCTCGGTGCCAACCGTGACCTTCTGGTCGGCGAGCCTCGTCATGCGAAAGCCATCCTTGGTGATGGAGAAGTCGAAGACGCCCGAAGGCACTTCAAGGAAGAGAAATCTTCCTGCCTCGTTCGATTTTGTGGTGCGAGGAATACTCGTCAGTTTGTCGGTCATGGTTACCGTCGCCCCAGCGACGAGGGCACCGGATGGATCCGTGACCGTGCCGTTCACCGTGCCACCGGTTTGGGCAAACAGAGTTGTAGCAGTCAAAGTGATGAGACAACACAATGCGGCGAAAAGAAAAGCCACTCGCTTGCTTGACATTCAGCTACCTCCTGGACGGGCCGTTTCAGCCCGGAACTTCTCAGACACGTCACACAGCCGGACAACGAAACTGGGATTGAGCGAGTATCTAAGCAGCTCAACACCACCCGGAACGAATGACGAATTAATTCAAGCAGTGCAGCAGCCGACTGGAGCTATTCGGCATCGGAGCAGGAAATCGTGTTTAGGTACGGCGCGTCGAGTGATCCGCAGCCGACGCGATTTCGGAAACCTCCGAATCGGTACGACTACGTCTCGGCGCACGACCGCTTAGAAAGCGGCGATCATGAAGTCCACATCGAGCTTGACCGTACTCGCCTTCGAAGCGCAATCTATCGAGAGCACACGTTTTCGTAGCTCAACTCCGAACTTACCGCACCACCACCGGGCTATAGCGGCCTTATATTTCCCGAATTAAGTTTTGTCAACAGGAAATTTAGAAATGCTATTTGTAAAGTTTAGATAAATCACCGGTTGGAGAGCGAGTTCTATACGTCGGATTCAGAACTCTCAGTACTTGCTCTTCGAAACGATTAGTCAGAGCTATGCAGATTCGTTGAAAGGTCGTCAGGCGCGAATTTTGCGGAACTCGTGGAATCCCCAACGCATGCGGACGAGTTACGCCGGCAAGAAACGAATGATTGGCGGACGAGGGAGAGCTGTCTACGCTGGCGTCAGCGATGTTCTTTGACTGTGAGCACAGGTAGGTTCAGCTATGAACGTCGTTCTAGCTATGCACTCCGAACTTGCGCCCGTTGAAGCGCTCGGCAACAAGTCTTGAGGACTCTGGCGTGGCGGGAATGCCGAAGCTCAATGGCTGGAATCGGCGTCCTGTAGAAAGACGGTGCGGCCGCCGACGACGGTTCGCAAGACGGTGACCTTCATGCATTGCTGAGGGGGAATCTTCGTTAAGTCGTCGGACAAAATGATGAAGTCGGCGTATTCGCCGGCTTTCAATTCGCCCTTCTTCCCGGCCTCGAATTCTGCGTAGGCCGAACCAGAGGTGTAGGCGCGAATGCAATCTTCGAGCGAGATTTTTTCCTGGCCCTCCCAGCCGCCGGTTGGTCCGCCATCGGGGTATTCGCGCGTCACGCATGCGTAAAGCCCGCGCATGGGGTTGATGGGCTCGACGTCGAAGTCGGTGCCGAAAGCGAGGCGCGCTCCGCTTTTGAGTAATGAGTTCCACGCATAAGCGCCCTTGGCGCGATCCGGACCAATGCGCGTGGCCGCCCAGCGCATGTCGGTAGTTTCGTGCGAAGGCTGCATCGAAGCAATGACGTGAAGCTTAGCGAACCGCGGCAAGTCCTCGGGAGATAGCACCTGAGCGTGTTCGACACGATCACGACGGTCGCGTGGGCCGTTGGCTTTGGCGACGGCTTCGAAGACATCCAGCGCAACGCGGTTCGCGCGGTCCCCGATGGCGTGGAGATTAATCTGGAAGCCCGCTTTGTCGCGCTCAATGGCCATCGTGCGAAGCTTTTCCGGATCGTTCGTGAGGATGCCGGTCGTTGACGGGTCATCAGAGTAGGGTGCGAGGAGAGCGGCAGTTCGCGAACCGAGCGCGCCATCCACAAATCCTTTTACCGCGCCGGTCTTGAGCCACGGATCGGTGGTGCCGCCCTGGGCGCGCATGTTTTGCAAATCATCGAGAGAGGAAAGGAACGGAAGCCATTCCGTGATACGCACGGTGAGCTTGCCATCATCTTTTATCTGTTGGAAAACAAGGAAGTCAGCCCAATCCGAAAAATCCTGCACCGACGTTACGCCGTTTTTTGCGGCATCGGCAAGAACAAGTTCGATGCCGCGGCGGCGCTGGCTCGCCTTCATATCGGGAATGCGAGAGGTGACGAGACTCATTGCGGAATCTTCTTCGAGCATCCCGGTGGGCTCGCCGTCGGCGTCGCGTTCGATCAAGCCACCGGGTGGATTCGGTGAGTCCGCGGTGATTTCGCCATGTTCCAGTGCAAGCGAATTCGCGACCGCGACATGGCCAGAGATATGCGTTAGAAAAACGGGATTCTTCGGGGCGACCGCGTCGAGCTGCGCCTTATTCGGAAATTTTCGGTCCGGCCAGAGCGTGTGATCCCAACCGCTGCCGGTTATCCATTCGCCATCGTGGTGATGCTTTACGGCTTCCGCGACGCGTTTTTGCAATTCCTCGATACTGGTGACGCCATTGAGGCGCACGGAGAGCATGTCCGCCGCCGCACCGCCGAGGTGAACGTGCGCGTCGTTGAACCCCGGCATGACGAACTTACCCTTAAGCTGAATCACTTCCGAGGTCGGATCGTTGCCGCCACACTCGACGAGAACGTAATCAATTTTGCCGACGCAGCGAATCTTGCCGTCGCGGAAAGCCATCGCTTCGGCCCAAGGTTGCGAAGGATCGTTGGTGTAGATGCGGCCATGCAGATAAACCGTCGTGTGAGATTCGGCCGCCGACGCGGGAGCCTGCGCCTTGACGCGCCGCGCAAACACGCCCGCGCAAATACTTGCCGCGATGATTCCGAACAGAGACAGCATGCTGGCCGCGCGTACCTTCATCGGGCCTTCTCAGGCGCCAACCCGGAGCTGCCCAAAAGCGTGAGCAGCGCCCGCTTCAATCCCATTTCGCGCCCCGCGGGCTCATACCATTCCTCGAGAGAGTGCGCTCCGCCGCCGTTGCCGCCGGCGCCGATCGAAATTGCGTCAATGCCCATAGAAAGGGGAACGTTTGCGTCCGTGGAAGATCGCTCAATTCTGGATTCGTTTTCCACGATAGCATCCGCGGCGCGCAGTGCAGCAAGAAGCGGAGAGTCCGCCGCTAATTCGCCACCGGGCCGACTGCCGAGAAGCTGGATCTTCCATTCGAGCTTCCCTTTCGCGCGGTCGCGGGACGATTCCATCTCGTCGCGCACGCCAGCGGCGATGCATTCGCGAAGCGCGGACTCCAGCCGCGTGAGTTCGTCCTCACTTTCCGAACGAACATCCACTTTGGCGCGCGCCTCAAACGGGATGGAATTGACGGAAGTGCCGCCTTCGATTTGGCCGAGGTTGAAAGTGGTACGCGGTGACGTCGGCACCTTGGTATTGATGAAGCGAACCGAGCCGCGAACCAACGCATTGATCGGATTGGGCATGCCGAAATCCGACCAACTGTGCCCGCCAGGACCCGTGATGATGGCTTCGAGACGCCGCGACGCGAGAGCTTTGGTGGTGACGTGATCGGTGCCGGCACCGTCCAGAACGACCACAGCTTTGATACGGCTGCCGAAGGAATCGACGATGGCGCGCATGCCGCGGAGATTGCCCTCGCCTTCTTCGCCGACGTCTGCGACAAAAAGTATGGTGCGCTGCGGCTTGATGTGCGCCTCGTGAGCTGCCTGGGCAATGGCTACCAGCGCGGCCAGACCCGTGCCGTTGTCCGAGATGCCGGGAGCAATCATGCGCGCGCCTTCTCGGCGGACGCGGACGTCGGTTCCCGCGGGAAAAACTGTGTCGAGATGAGCGGAGAGCACGACGATGTCTTTTGCGTTCGTTCCGGGCAGCTCGCCGATGACGTTTCCAGTGCTATCGAGCTGGACTCCGAGGCCTGCTGCAGCAAGTAATTTCTTTACTGCGGTGGCGCGATCGCCTTCTTGAAAAGACGGCGCGGGAATTTCCGTGAGCCGCAGTTGCTGGTCATTAATCCAGGAAAGGTTCGACGTCAGCCAGGACATGGCCGCGCGCACGCGGTCGTCGCTGATATTCGTGGAGGAAGCGGAACGAGTCGAGGGCTGAGCGACCAGAGAGCGCGCGGGCATAAGAAAAAGGATAACCGAAACGAGAATGCCTTTCACCGCCGGGGTTCGCGTGCGAGCACGAATCAATGACGTGTCGCCTCAGCGCAAAGAGCGAAAACTTCCGCGTCGGTTAGGACACGCGCAGACTGTTTCGCTGCGTCGAAGATTCGGTTCACCAGCCCGTCGTCCGTCGGCACGTGATGGCGCTCGAGCCAGAACAGAATGTTGGACTTGCCGCTCATGGGACCAATTTCAATGATTTGATCCAGGCCGAACAGGTGTGCCGGCACTCCGCTGTACACGGAATCCGCCAGCTCCTGGCTGCCCTTGCGGTAGGCCTTGGCGATAGCCGCGGCGTGAACTCCGGTCGCAGTGCGAAACGCGTCGCGGCCGACGACAGGGTAGTTCGGCGGAATGCTGGTGTGCGTGGCTTGCGCGACTTTCTCGCAATATTCACGGAGTCGCGAAAGATCCTGGTGAATCACCCCGATGAGGCGCAGATTTACGAGCATCAATTCCATCGGAGTGTTACCGACGCGTTCGCCCAGCGCGTTGGCGGCGGCATGAACCTGATGCGCGCCGGCAGCGATCGCGGCAAGTGAATTCGCGATGGCAAGGCCGCGGTCGTTGTGCCCGTGCCAATCGACGCGAATTTTCTCGCCGCTCGGCTTGACGACTTCGTCGACGACGAACTTCACCAAATTGTATGCGCCGTTGGGCGTGGCGTGCCCAACGGTGTCACACAGAACGACCGCCCGCGCGCCGTTCCGAATGGCAGCGCTGTAAAGCCGCTTCACGGTCTCCGGATCGGTGCGAATCGTATCTTCGGTCACATACATGGACGGGAGGCCATGCTCCACCGCGAACTTCACCGCTTTCTCGGTGGTGCGTTCCAGGTGATCGACGGTCCAGTCTTCGACGAGGCGCCGAATTGGACTCGAGCCGAGAAAAGTAGCGGCTTCGATAGGAAGTCCCACGCGCTGCGAAATTTCCGCGATTGGGCGAATGTCGGCTTCGATGGTGCGCGCCGCGCAATTCGGCTTGATCTTCATGCGTTGCGCAACAATCTCGCGCGCAAGGGATTCGACGTGCTCAACGGCACGAGGACCGGCGCCCGGCAATCCGATATTCACAGAGTCGATTCCGAGCGACTCCATCAAGTGCAGAATGGCGATTTTTTCTTCGATGCTCGGATCGTGGACGGATGGATTTTGCAAACCGTCGCGGAGCGTTTCATCGTCGAGCATTACACGCGTGCCCGGAGGAATGAGCGGCGTCGCGGCGGCGTTCCAGTCGTACATCCATTCGCTTTTGGTTTGTTCCGTCATGCCGAAGTTATTCGCTCTGGTCAACGAAGATCGTGGTCCCGGAACATTGTCTTTAGCGCGCCGCGGAAATTTCGCAACTTCGCGGCCAAACCGCCACCAAATTCGAATCGCAGAAATGCATCGGCGGCTCGTTCGAGATCCGCTCCATAACGGTACCACCAGGGCTTTTCGCGGCCAGGCAAGCGATCGGTGTCGATGTATTTCGTGCGAACCATTTCGAGCAGGCCGGTTTTGCCGTGGGTGCGGCCCCAACCACTCGCGGCGCATCCTCCGTGCGGCGCTTCCGCGATTCCGAAATAGCTGATCGCGTCGTTGATCATTACCGCTCCCGCGCGCAACCGCGACGCGATGGCCTGTCCGCGCGAGTTGTCGCCGGTCCACACGCTTGCCGCCAGCGCGAATTCAGAATCGTTCGCGTGGCTCACGGCTTCGTCAGCGTTTGCGACGGATTGCACCGCTAAAATGGGGCCAAAGGTTTCTTCCTGGAATAGCCGCATCGAAGAATTCACGCCCGCAATCACCGTGGGGGCGAAAAAGTTCGGGCCGAGATCCGTGCGTGGCATCCCTCCACACAGAACGCGCGCGCCGCGCGAAACGGCGTCCGCGATCAAATCCGTCATGCGCCGCACGTGCTGAGGCCGGATCAGCGGCCCAATATCCGTGGCAGGATCGGAACCGGGACCGATGCGCAACTTCTTCGTTTTCTCTACGCACAAGGCGAGAAACTTTTCTTCAATGGATCGCTCGACGAAAAGCCGCTCGACCGAGAGGCAGACTTGGCCGCAATTGGTAAAGCTGCCCCACACCGCTGCGCTGGACGCGACGCCGAGATTCGCGTCGGCGAGCACGATCATGGCGTCCTTGCCGCCCAGTTCGAGAACGCTGGGAATTAATTTCCTCGCGCACGCTACGGCAACGGTGCGGCCAGTCGCGATACTCCCAGTGAACAAGATTTTGTCGGGAGACGCATCCACGAGCGCCTGGCCAACTTCTCCTTCGCCTTGCACGACGGTTACAAGATTCTCCGGAAATCCGGCGTCAATGAACAACTGCTCGATCAACGCTCCGCAGCGGGGCGTGAATTCGCTCGTCTTGCAAAGAACGGCGTTCCCCGCAGCGACCGCCGGGACGATTTGGCTCATCGGAATTGCCAGCGGATAGTTCCATGAACTAATGATGCCGATTACGCCGACCGGTTCGTAGACGAGACGGCCGGATTTGGCCTTGGCAGCTGTGCTGTGATGCGGTACGCGCTCCGGTTGCAAAAGCCGCGCGCCGTTCTTCGCGAAATAGACTGCGGTGTCGAGAGAAACAAACACGTCAGCGAAAAGCGCTTCAGCGCGAGGCTTGCCGGACTCGGATACGACGGCGTCCGCGAATGCGTTTCGGGACGCCATCATCTTTTCGCGCAGGATGGCTAGTTGCGCGCAGCGCTTCCGTACGGGCACAGCGGACCATTGCCTTTGCGATGCTCGCGCCCGCGCGACAATGTCTATCAACTTTTCAGGGGGCGTCTTAGCGATACGATCAAGGACTTGGCCCGTCGCGGGATCGATGGACGGGATCGTATCCAAAGGTATGGCGGTCGCGGCCATAAGGCGATTCTATCCGATTTCGTCGCCACGCTGTGCTACCACGTCCGGGTGGCAATCATCCGTCGCCAACGCGCCAAGCTTCATCGTGCATTACTTCCACCATGCACAAACCCTGTGGTGGGACCGTGGGCCCCGACTTTGAGCGGTCGCGTAACTGGTACAACCGTAAAATGTCGTCGGGAACCATGCGCCCGCGGCCGACTTCCAACAACGTGCCTACCATCTTGCGGACCATGTATCGCAGAAACGAGCGGCCTTTCACTGTATAGACAAGTTCTTCGCGGTCGTCGCTGCGGGAAATGTCGCTTGAATAGACTTCTCGAGTCGTGGAGCGTACGCGGTCGTCGTCCTCGGAACCGGTGGATGCCGCGAACGCCGCAAAGTCGTGCGGGCCAACGAATCGCGAAGCCGCGATGCGCATAGCGTCTTCGTCCAGCGGAAACGGATAGTGAAGCACGAAGTGCCAAATGGGCGGCGGCACAACTTTTCCGCGATACAGCCGATAACGATAGATTTTCCCGATCGCGGACCATCGCGCGTGAAAATCGGGGCCGACTTCTTCCGCGCCGACGATGCGAATTGTTGGCAGCAACAGGGCGTTTAGCGCACGCTGAAATTCGGCAGCCGAAAGCGCAGACTGCGTCCGAAAGCTGGCCACTTGCCCGAGAGCGTGGACACCGGCGTCGGTACGGCCGGCGCCATGCACCTGCACATTTTCCTGTGTGATCCGGCGCAGCACGCCGACGATTTCCCCCTGGATCGTCGGTTTGCCGGACTGCATTTGCCAGCCGTGAAAGTCCGTGCCGTCGTAGGCGATGGTCAACTTGAAATGGCGCATGAATCGAGATACTCAGCCTAACAGCGTTCCATTTTTTGCGAACGGGAGAGGAGTTTGCCACGGGCTGGCAAAAAACTTAAGGCACGGAGCGCACGAAGCGGCTGCCGGGTTTGTACGCCAAACTGCCTTCGTGGCACTGCGGACAATCTTCCGGCTCGTAGTTATCGATCGGCAGGTCCAGCAACGCCTGCGACTCGACAGGAAAATCAATCTTACCGCCGCTGCGGTCGATAAGGGCCCCGACAGCGACAACGCGCCCACCCGCTTCCTCGACAACCTGAATGGTTTCGCGCGTAGAATTACCGGTCGTCCACACATCTTCGATGACCAGCACATGTTGATCCGGCTTGATCGAAAATCCACGGCGCAGCGTCATGATGCCGCTGGCGTCACGCTCCGTGAAAATCGCTGGGACGCCCCCGCCGGTCGAATGCTTCTGCTCCGGCAACGCGCGCGCGACTTCTTGCCCGATAATCAGACCGCCCAGCGCGGGCGACACAACCATTTCGATGGTAGCGTCGGAGAACAGCGCGGCGAGGCCTTGCCCAAGTTTTTCGGCGAAGCGCGGATACTGCAGAACAAGAGCGCACTGCACGTACGTTGCGCTGTGCAAGCCGCTTGACAGTTCAAAGTGGCCGTGGCGGATAGCCCCCGCGGCTTCGAAGATTTTCACCAATTCTTCTCGTGGCAGCATTGAACCCGTTTGCGTGTAAAACGCGTCTAAACTCCGAGCCACGAGGAGCCTAGCTGCGGTGCACCGCGTTGTCAAGAAATCGGGCGCCAGCTAAACTGCGGTGCGAGTTTTCGCGCTGAGGGTGAATCTGCCACACGCAATTGGGAAAGCCCGCAACCCAACGACCCGCGGCCGCTTTCATTGGCGGCGACGGCGGTGAAGGTATCGTTCCGCGGCAGCACAGTCCGGCCGAGCACGTGTAACAACAAAGCATCAGGGCACGTTCCACGCTATCAGGTAGAAATAAATACGTCCCGCTGGGACAGAATTTCGAGGGCAAGGACCACCATGATGACTCCGCGGCAGACCGCCAGGTTTTATTTCGAAAAGGCAAAGGTATTGTGGGCGTTCGGCTTTCGGCGAGCGGTGTGGCTGATGCGCGCGCGTTTCCGCCCGCTGATCGCCGTGCTTTTGGCGGTTGGGCTGTGCGTGGGAACCGTATCACCGGTCTTCGCGCAAAGCGCAGCGCAGAATCCGCCGTCAAACCCCGCGGCGGCGCCCGCGGCGACGCAGCCTGAACCGATCGCGCCGGTAAGCTCGCTCGGACTTGCAAGACACGACTTCAGCAACGGCCCGCGCGCTTTTCCCGATTTGTTCAAAATCTATCAGCCAATTTCCGTGGAAAATCTGGTGATCATAAATTCGCCTCGACTCGATCAACTGATTCATGACGGCAAGCTTGAGCTTAGCCTTCAGGACGCGGTCGAGTTGACGCTCGAAAACAGCATGGACATCGTCGTGGAGCGGTACGCGCCGTGGATGGCCGATACTTCTATCTTGAAGGCGAAAGCAGGCGGTGCCGGAGCAGGTACTCCCGGCGGTTTATTCAGCTCGTCGACCGCAAACCTTCCGTTTCTGTCGTTCGATCCCAACTTGACCAGTGGTGTCATCTGGGACAACCGTACGGTGCCAGTCAACAACCCGCTCATTTCCGGCACCGGGACGGCGGTCACGGTGAATCATCTGACCACCCACACAACGCAATTCAACAACCAGTTCACCCAAGGCTTCGACACGGGAACGAATTTGACGGTCACGTGGGACAATACCCGCGCGCACTCCAGCTCGAGCGCCAACTTGTTCAATCCCGATGTGCAATCGACACTGTCCGTCGGATTCACGCAACAGCTGCTGAGCGGATTCGGCCGCTTCGTTAATCAGCGCAACATTTTGATCGCCAAGAATAACCGAAAGATCGCGGACTGGGCGTTCACACAGCAAGCGATCACCACGGTCACAAATTCGATCCTCGCGTACTGGGAACTGGTGTACGCACGGGCGAACGTGAAGGTCGATGAGCAGGCCGTGACCGTCGCTGAGAAGCTTTACGGCGATAACAAGAAGCAGCTCGATGCCGGGACGATGTCGCCTTTGGATGTGATTCAGGCCGAATCTGAACTGGCCACCGACCGCCAAAACCTCATCGTGGCGCGCACCGTGCAGTTGCAGGACGAGCAAGTCCTGAAGAATCTCATCTCCAAGGATCCGCTGGCTTCCAATTTCGTCTCCGTTGAGATCATCACCACCGACCAGCCGACGCAACCTGCGGCGATTGAGAATCCTTCATTCGAAGACTCCATCAAGGAAGCCTTCGCCAAGCGCCCCGAACTGCAGCAACAGACCTACAATTTGCAAAACGCGGATATCGACCTGAAAGCCACGCGCAACGCGCTTCGGCCGGAACTCACGCTCGGCGCGCAATACGCTTCCGTCGGATTGGCCGGGAACACGCCGATTCTCGGCGCGACAACCCTCTCACCCAACACGTTATTCCCGATTCTCGATGCGAACGGCAACCCCGTATTGGTGAATGGCGTGCCGATTTATGAGCCGAAACAGACCGCGGCGGTAACGGGCACGAATCAGGCAGGATTCGGTTCCGCACAAAGCCAGATCTTTCACAATCGATTTCCCGAATATACGGGATCGTTGAATTTGAATCTCCCATTGCGCAACCGCTCCGCGCAGGCGGACAGCGCCCGCGCCATCCTTGCACAACGCGAAGAACAGGCAACCGTTCAGCAGTTGAAGAACGCCGCCATCCTCGACGTGCGCAACACCTACATCGCCCTTACGCAGGACCGCGCGCAAGTTGAAGCCGCCAGCAAAGCGCGCGAACTTCAGCAGCAGACCTTCGACGCCGAGCAGAAAAAATACCGGCTAGGCGCTTCGACGGTTTACAACGTCATCCTGGTCCAGCGCGACCTCATTGCAGCGCAGGGTACCGAACTGCGCGCCCTCGCGAATTTGCAAGAAGCAAAAGCCAATTACGAACGTGCGCTCGGGCGCAGCCTGGAGGTCAACCACGTTACGATCGCGGATGCCAAAACTGGCCAGGTTGAACACGCCACCCTGATCCCAGGAACGCTGCACGGAAGGGTCGTCGGCACCGAGGACATTTTTAAGGACGGCTCGCTCCACTAACTATTCAAGCCACGCAGAGCCCGACGGCAGGGCGCCGGATCGCGTCGCGTAAGAATCCCGCCGTGAATCCTTGTCTTGCCTTCCGTGCTCCTTTATCCTTCTTGTGGCCTCACTCGCGGCGCTTCTCGTTCACGGCAGAGGGTTTACAGCCACGGCTGCGCCCAAATCCTGACCGCAATTGAAACAAAACCAATGGTTCGGGCGTTCTATAGGGTTAGGTCAAATTAAATGCGTCCCTAGGGGACAGAATCACGAGGGGTAATGCTTACTATGAAGAATCTGAGGGGGACCTTGAAGAAGGCCATGCTTGGAATGGGCTTCCGGAAGGCTGCTGTGCGCGTCGCCCGCTCGATTTTGGCGGCTTTCCTGGCGGGTGTGCTCGTTGCAGGCCCGCTTTCTCCCGCATTCGCGCAAAATCAGCAACCGACGCCGCCAGCAAACCCGGCTCCGCAAGCGGCTCCGGCTTCGCAAACCCCAGAGGTGGCCCCGGTCGCCTCTCTCGGCGTATCATCGCACCACTATTCGCATGGCGTGCGGGCGTTCCCCAACATTTTCCGACCGTATGAATCGCAGCACGTTAATCCCCCGATTCTCGTGAACTCGCCTCGGGTCGACCAGCTCATTCACGACGGAAAGCTCGAGATCAGTTTGCAAGACGCCATTGAGTTGGCGCTGGAAAACAACCTGGACATCGCCGTGCGGCGCTACTATCCCTGGATCTCCGATGCGGGTCTGCTCAGCGCCGCGGCCGGGCAGAGCGGCTTTGCTACGCCCGGAGTGGCAATCCCGGCATCGTCGGCGGCCATCAATCCATTCGCGTTCTTCATTCAGAACTTCGATCCCCTGATACAGAGCACGACACAGATTTTCGATGGCGTAATCCCGATCAACAACGCATTCACGTCGGGAGCTGGCACTACCGGCACGGGCGCTTCCATCATCGAGCACCAAGCCCAATATAACAACCAGTACACGCAAACCTTTCAGACCGGGACGAACTTAACGGTGAACTGGAACAACAGCCGGGCCAGCGCAAACATCCCCAACTTTTTCAACCCCGACGTCCAGTCGTTTTTGTCGGTATCGCTTTCGCAGCCGCTGTTGAATGGCTTCGGCAAAAAGCAGTGGACCAGGAACATCACCATCGCCAACAACAATCGCAAAATTGCGGACTGGGACTTCGCGCAGCAAGCCATCACCAGCATTACGAAAACGATTACGGACTACTGGGAGTTGGTTTACGCGCGGGAAAACGTCAAGGTGAATCAGCAAACCGTCACGGTGGCGCAAAAGTTGTACGAGGACAATAAAAAGCAGCTCGAAATCGGCAGCATTGCCCCCTTGGATGTGACCCGGTCGGAATCGGAAGTTGCCACGGACACGCAATTGCTAATCTTTGCGCAGACCGCCCAGCTCCAGGACGAACAAATTTTGAAGAACGACATTTCCAAGGATCCGATGGCGCCGAACATGATCGACGTGGAGATCATTCCCACCGATCAGCCCAAACAGCCGGAGACGGTGGAGGCTGCTACGTTTGAAGATGCCGTCAAAGAAGCATTTGCCAAGCGGCCGGAACTCCAGGAACAATTTTACAATCTAAAGAATGCGGACATTGATGTTCGCGCCACAAAAAATGCCCTTCTACCCTCCCTGACCGCGAATGCGTTTTACGAAACCCAGGGCCTGGCAGGAAACAGCGCCATTCACGGCGCGCCGACCACAGTGAGCACCGGAATTCCCATCGTGGACGCAAATGGCAATCCCATCAGCGTGACCGTCAACGGCACGCCAACTCCGATTTTCGAGTCGGCCACTGTGGCCCCGGCCGTGGGAATAAACCAGCAGGGCTTTACGGCGGCACAAAACCAAGTCTTTCATAACCAGTTTCCCGAATATGCGGGATCACTTACCTTAACGCTTCCGCTGCGAAATCGCTTGGCGCAAGCCGGACACGTCCGAGCGCTTCTGGAGCAGCGCCAACTGGAAACACAGATGCAACAACTCAAGAATGCCGCGATGCTCGACGTCCGCAATAGCTACATTGCTCTCACGCAAGACCGCGCGCAGGTTGCCGCAGCCAGTAAAGCGCGCCAATTGCAACAAGAAACGTTTGACGCCGAACAAAAAAAGTACCAGTTGGGGGCATCTACCACGTACATCGTCATTCAGACGCAACGCGACCTCGTCAACGCGCAGGGCTCCGAGTTACGCGCACTGGCCAATCTCGAGGAAGCAAAAGCCAAATACGAGCAAGCTGTTGGCCGCACACTCGAAGTCAATCACGTCAGCATCGCCGACGCCAAATCCGGAGACGTTGAGCACGCCACGTTGATCCCGGGCACGCTCCACGGACAGGTGGTTGGCGTCGAGGACATCTTCAAGTCCCTATCCGACGGAACCGGAAAGCGCTAATTCCTCGAGCGAAGCCGCAGGTTCCCCTTCCGCCGGCTTCGCTCGTTTCACTTTCTGCGCATCGGAATCGCTCCCCTTGCCCGGCTATTCGCTTTCGCTTAGCATGGAAAATAGCGACTCGTCCGGATCACAATCGAAGTGCGCGGTTGGGGAGCGCAGAACATGACCGAGAAGTCCAAGGGTTCCGTTTCGACCATCGCTGCGCCTGATGCTCCTTCGGTCCCCCGCGACCCATCCAGAAACGAACTCGCGTGGGAGCAGAACACGCTCGGCCCCACGCTCGCCAAAAGCCCGGAACGGCAGCCGCAATTCACGACAATTTCCGGCCATCCGATTCGCCGCCTCTATACACCGGCTGACGTGGCGGGCTGGGACGAATCTCGCGACCTCGGTTTCCCCGGCGAGCCGCCGTATACGCGCGGCATCCATTCGACGATGCACCGCGGCCGCCTTTGGACCATGCGTCAGTTCGCCGGTTTTGGAACCGCGGAAGACACGAACGCGCGCTTCCGTTATCTGCTCTCGCAAGGCCAGACCGGGCTTTCGACCGCATTCGACCTTCCGACGCTCATGGGTTACGACTCCGACCATCCACTTTCCGAAGGTGAAGTCGGCAAGTGCGGTGTGGCCATTAGTTCGCTCGCGGACATGGAAGTGCTCTTCGACAAAATTCCTCTGTCGAATGTAACCACTTCCATGACCATCAATTCGCCAGCCGCCGTCATTTGGGCGATGTACCTCGCCGTTGCGGAAAAGCAGGGCGCCGATTGGAAAAAGATCTCCGGAACGCTTCAGAACGACATCCTCAAGGAATACATCGCGCAAAAGGAGTACATCTACCCGCCGGAACCATCCATGCGGCTGGTGATTGACACGTTCGAGTTTGGCGTGAAGAACACGCCGAAGTTCAACACGATCTCCATCAGCGGATATCACATTCGCGAAGCAGGCTCGACGGCGATTCAGGAGTTGGCCTTCACGCTACGCGACGGCCTCGAATATGTCGAATGGGGCATGCGCCGCGGCCTCGCCGTAGACGAATTCGTTCCCCAGCTCTCTTTCTTCTTCAATGCGCATAGCGATTTCTTTGAAGAGATCGCTAAGTATCGCGCGGCCCGCCGCATCTGGCACAAAGCCATGGTCGAGCGTTACGGCTCGAAGAATCCCCGAGCGTGGGCGCTGCGCTTCCATACGCAAACTGCTGGCTGTTCGCTGACCGCGCAGCAACCGTACAACAACGTCGTACGCACCGCGTTGCAGGCTCTGGCGGCAGTACTCGGCGGCACGCAATCCCTGCACACGAATTCTCTCGACGAAGCCTGGGCGCTGCCCACCGAGTTCGCCGCCACGATTGCGCTTCGCACGCAACAAATCATCGCGCACGAAACCGGCGTCACCAACACGGTTGATCCCTTGGGCGGCTCGTATTTCGTGGAAACGCTCACGAACGAAATTGAACGCGGCGCGTGGGAGTACATCGAGAAGATTGACGCCATGGGCGGCATGGTGGCCGCCATCGAGCGCAGCTATCCGCAGCGGGAAATCGCGGAAGCTTCGTACCGCTATCAGCGTGAGCTCGATAACAAAGAAAAAATCATGGTCGGCGTCAACGATTTTGTGTCTGAAGAAAAACCGCTCGAGACTCTGCAGATTTCCGAGAGCGTCGCTCACCGCCAGGCCGAACGCCTTGCCAAACTGCGCGCCGAGCGCTCTGGCGAGACCGTCGCACGTTCGCTCGGCGCTCTCCGCACCGCTTCTCAGGGTAAAGAAAACTTAATGCCCTTCCTGCTCGACGCCGTAAAAGCCTATGCTACGCTTGGCGAAATATGCGACGCTATGCGCGAAGTTTTCGGCACGTACGAAGAAGTGGCCATAACCTGATACAGGCGATCGCCATCAGATGACCACAACGAACGAGTCCTCGAACCCGACTGCACCCGTTCAGGAGGCTCCCCAGCCATCCTTCTTGAAGAGATATTGGAGTTGGCTCGTCTTGTTGCTGTTCGTGATTGCACTCCCCGTATCGTGGGTCGCGACTTCCAAGATATCGGGAGATGTGTCGGTCACTGTTTCTGGCGGGACGCCGGCGGCGCTGCAGGGCGCCAAAGTCACGTTGTACGAAGTAACGCCGGAAGAAGAGCAGCACCTGACCGCGGCGCTCGCAGAGTTACAGCGGCAAAACGAGCTCGAAAAAGCCGAAAATACTCGCGTCTTTGGCTCGCAACACGCCGACGAATTTGCGCATTCCAGCCTCGCGGGCTACAACAATCTCTCCGACACGAAACACTGTTTCAGTCTCGAAAAAGAAATGGAAGAGACCAAGAAGTTCGCACAGCGCAGCGAAACTACCGACGGCCAGGGCGGCTTTTCTTTCAGAACACCGCCCGGACGATATGTTGTCGAGATTATCGGGCAACAGGGCAACGACCGTTTTGAATTTGTCGAAACTGTTGATTTGCGGTGGCGCACCTATTTGAAGCTCGCTGATGCGACCTGCCACTACAGCCTGACGAATTGAAGAATGCACATCGGCAATTCGCTGCGCGCGGTGACAACGACTGATGCCACAGAAAAAAATTAGAGTCCTGATTGCCAAGCCGGGGCTGGACGGTCACGACCGGGGCGCGAAGATAATTGCACGAGCGCTGCGCGATGCAGGCATGGAAGTTATCTACACCGGTCTCCGCCAGACTCCCGAAATGATCGCCACGGCCGCCGTTCAAGAGGACGTCGACGTCATCGGGCTTTCGATCCTATCGGGCGCGCACAACACCATCTGCCCTCAGCTCATGAAGCTTCTGCACGACAAGGGTATGAGCGACGTGACCGTCCTTGTCGGTGGCATCATCCCCGAAGCCGACATTCCCGCGTTGAAGAAGTCCGGCATTTCAGAGATTTTTCTTCCCGGGACTTCCACGCAGGACATCGTGGAATTCATTCACAAGCGGGTAGCACACTAAGAAACGCAGTTCTTCCGCGCGTCTCGCCGCGCAGGCTATTTCAGCTCTTTTTCAAATTTCACGCGCGTGTAAAGCACGTGGAATCCCTGCCGCAGAATATTTCGCTGGGAAGTGCTGCCGGGCTGCGCCAGACTCACCGCTAGGTCGCTCCCCGCTTGTGCCGCGCGCACCAGCCTCTTTTGTAAGAGCGCCGTTTGCACGCCGCGCTTTCGCGCGATCGGCAGCGTGCTCGCACCGAACAAACCTGCTACTCCGTCGTGCAGTGTTAGTGTGCCACCCCCAGCGATTTTCCCTTCGACTCGCGCCAGGTAGCACTCCGTCTTTGGCGCCAGGGCGAACATCTTCATCGTCTCCAGCAGTTCCTGCGATACCGGATACTGATCAGCGAATCCTTCCGCCACGGTCTGGACCCAGGTTTCAATTTGATCTTTTCCCGCCTTCTCGATGGTCACGCCTTCGGCGGGATCAGGATAACTCGCTTCTTCGTTCAACTGCCGCGCCATCACATTGGAGAACTCCGTCACGCGATAACCGCGCTCGCCGAAGTGTCCGATGAATGTCGCGTCCGCCAGCGGAGCCGTCTCGACGCGCACGGTCTCGTTGCGGCTTCGGTAGAACTCTTCGAGCCGGTCAAATTCTTCAGCGCTGACCGGGCCGTCGAGGCCCATTCCGACCGCCTGCGTTACCGGAGAGTTTTTTCCACAATACACCGCGAACCCGCCCGCGATACGACGCACGGCGCCGCCGCTTCCCGGCCTGAACCGTTCGAGAGCTTCTGCGCATTCCACTGCGGCTTGCGCCTCGGCGGTCTCGATACGGCGCGCCAATTCCACGCTTAAGAATAGTTCTCGCATTACCGCTTTCTGGTATTTTCCCTGATTTCTAGGTCTTGAGCTTCCGCCTGGATTGCGCGTCCTGCCGGATCGCGCGAAATAAAATTTTATTACGATTCTTGTGCTCGTGCTGCTTTTCCGGATCCAATTTTCGCATCAGAAACACTCGTTCGCGTTCCAGCTTGCGCATGTTGCCAAGACGCCGCGCATCGAGCAAGCCCGATTCGAGCGCTGTCCGCACCGCGCATCCCGGCTCGCTTTCGTGCTGGCAATCGCGAAAGCGGCATTGCGTGGCAAGTTCCTCGATGTCCGCAAATGCTCGCGAGATGCCATCTCCGGCGTCCCATAACTGCAGTTCGCGCAGTCCCGGTGTGTCTATCACCATTGCGCCGCACGGAAGCGTAAAAAGTTCGTGCGCCGTCGTCGTATGCCTCCCGCGACTGTCCTTCCCTCGCACTGCTTGCGTGGCTTGCCGATCTTCTCGCATCAACCGGTTGACGAGAGTGGATTTTCCCACGCCCGACGATCCAACGAACACGATAGTCTGGCCTTTCACGAAACTCGCCTCGAGCACGCCAACTCCCTCTCCTGTCTTCGCGCTAAGTGCAAAAACTGGCGCCCCCAGCGAGATATTTGCTAGCGCATCGATGTACTCCTGCTTTGTCGAGCAAGCGTCCGATTTGTTCAGCACAATTACGGGACTTGCGCCGGATTCCCAACACTGCGCCACATATCGTTCGATGCGCCGCAAGTTGAAATCGTGGTCGAGCGCCGCGACGATGATTGCAAGGTCGATATTTGCCGCGACCACTTGCTCCGAGACGCGCTTCCCGGCCTCCTTGCGCGAAAATTTCGTTCGCCTCTCCAGAACGCTTTGGATGATCGCCGGCGCATCCGAGGTGCACAATTCTGCCGCCACCCAATCGCCGGCCGCTGGCCAAGTTCCTCCACACTCGCTTTCCTCCCGCAATTTCCCCGACGGCGCCGCCCAACATTCGGGAAAATCTCCCGTCACGCGCCAGAGTCCGCGCTGCTGCGCGATGACGCGGACCGGGACACATCCGGCTCGGTCTTCCGTATTCCAAACCGCGTCAAAATACGCGTTCCAACCCAAATCCTCGATAGACATTTCCATACCTTTCTTCACAAGGGCGTCGTGGGTCGCGCCTCATCTTTTGTTCCTGCAAAAGTGGTTCACTTCGTGCCCGCGCAGTGCCTCCGCGTTTCCGCAGTTGCGACACGCCGCACGCACGCGAAAAAACATCAATGGCGATTCAGTTGTTATTCAGGATTTGCAGCAGGAGTGTAGGACCGACTTCCGGGTTACTTCCGAAATACTCCGGAGACACACCTGCCCCGTGCAACATTTGCTCGGGTCTTCACAGGCGCCTCCAGAGATGCGAAGCGGAGCCTTCGCGGCACTGCTAAAATACATTGTAGAGTTCATCTCGTATCGCGTCAACCGCAGCATCACGATGGAATTGGAAGGGTACATCGTTACCCCCTGAGGGAGCTAAGGTGCTTGAGCGGGAAGCGGCAGGGGGAGATGGAAAGGTTGTTGAAGGGGAGGGAGAGAGGATGACTTTTGGGGTTGTGGGAAAGT